>ERZ1673762.8-NODE-8-length-125615-cov-23.590188_pt1 | contig 125615 bp, 123 predicted proteins | sample MGYA00580145_ERZ1673762 | MGnify/ENA primary metagenome ERZ1673762 (study PRJEB41219, sample SAMN04549634) | soil metagenome | isolation source: soil | place: USA:California,Owens Lake (dry lake) | collected 2009-08-06 ...
AAATTTAAAGAAAACGCGAGAATTTTGAAGAAAATTAAAGTTTATAGAGGGAGGAGAAGTAGCGATGACGATTGAGCTGGCTATGTTAGCGCCTCATGTGCCAAGCATGTGCCATTTTGACCAAGTCCCCGACTTTCAAAAGAATATGGCCATTGAAATGCAAAAGATGTCAAAGACAATTTATGATTTAAAACCGGATGCCATCGTTCTTGTTTCCTGCCATTGGCCGTCGACTTTTTTCCATTATGTTGATTGCACTCCTGTCCATAAGGGCATTTTAACCGCTTTTGAATGTCCTGATTTAATTCGTGATGTTCCATATGAATATCCCGGAGATAAACAGCTTGGTGATGAACTAGTAAAAATCGGTCAAGATGCTGGACTGCAAGTTGTAGGAATAGACGACCCTTACTATGTTTGGGATTACGGAACGGTTGTGCCTCTTAGATACCTTGTGCCGAATGAAGACATACCTGTTGTGAATTTGTCCGTGACGATGGCTGCCACTTTAGATGAAACGTATAAATGGGGACAGCTGATTGCAAAAGTATTAAAAGAAAGCGAAAAGAAAATTGTATTTGTTTCAAGCGGCGCACTTTCCCACAATTTAGTCCGCGGCAGACACAATAAACCGACCGCTTCAGAACATGCACTAGATAAACAATTCATTAGTTATATATTAAACAAAGAATATGATGCAGCCTATCAAATGCTTCCTCAATACGCCCGTCTGGCAAAGGTAGAATCAGGAGGAAGACATCTCGCCATGCTATTAAGCATGCTTGAAGACGATGACCAACCGAAATATTGGGCAGACGGCCAATCTTCCGGCAGCTGGAACGCACTGATCACATTTGAGAAAGTAAGTCAGCCGGCAGCCCCAAAAGTTAAGAACTAACATTCAATCAATAATAAAGAAACATGCCGTCGTTTAAAAAACAACAACGTTTTGAAAAAAAATATTTTGAACCTCCTGTTTTGTAAGCGTTTACTGTTATTTTATAAGGCTATTAGAATTGGAATATTCCCTGAAATGGCATCTTTTTTTGCCTAGTTTCAGCAATTCTCTTAAAATCGCATCATATAAAAAATGTTGCGGGGCTGTCCAAAAAGTCAGGATTAACTGACTTTTTGGAGCCCCTTCATTTTAGGAACTTATCGGACAGGTCATTTTTTCTATCTTGTTTATATCCTTCAGAAGTCTATGAAGGACTTTTCTTATGCTCTCTTTCTGAATTCGTTCTTCAAAAGTTTTATGACAGACATTCAGCACATACAATTGCTTCTAGTTGACTTCATGCCTCTATGAAGGACAGGATTTTTTTGTCCTTCACAGTAGTATTGCTCCAAAATCCTTCATTTTAGGAACTCATCGGGCAGCCCATTTCAGAAAAGTTATAACTACATCAAATATCTGCTATCAGAGAAATAATAGCAAGCTGTCAGCAAAGCTGATAGCCTGTTTCGAGAATCCGCAATTCATAAACATCGTTGCTTTTATGACAGCATAAATAACATTTCTGAAAAAGGAGTCTGCCGCTCTCAGATCTCTTCCCGAACTGAAAAAGTTAAACAGTATTGATAGTTGCCGAAAATAACATATTTAAAATAAAAGAACTACATTTCATTCTTTATCTCAGATAAAATACGGTACGAATGCACGCGAGCCGAATGGTCGTATATATATGAAACAACCATTATTTCGTCTACCTGAGTGTCATCCAAAAATTTTTGAAGCTTCTCTTTTATTGTTTGCTTAGATCCAACAAACGAAAAATAAAGCTGATGGCGTACCGCTTCTTTTTCAAATTCATTCCATTCTCCATCCATGCTTTCAACAGGAGGCTGCAACAATCTAGAAGTTCCTCGGATCACGCCCAAAAACATTTGATACAAGCTGGTTGCAAGATACTTCGCCTCTTCATCGGTATCTGCTGCCACGACATTCACACACGCCAACGCATACGGCTCCTTCAAATGTTCTGACGGCTGGAACTGGTCACGATATATTTTCAGTGCTTCATATAAGTGATTCGGTGCAAAATGGCTTGCAAACCCAAAAGGAAGTCCAAGCTTTGCTGCAAGCTGAGCGCTATACGTACTTGATCCAAGCAGCCAAACAGGAACATTTAATCCCTCACCAGGAACTGCGCGTACATATCCTTTCCGCTTCTCTTTCGGAGCAAAATAATTGATGAGTTCTTGGACGTCGTTTGGAAATTCTGATACTGACCCATGTAAATTTCTTCGCAATGCCATGGATGTCACCTGATCTGTTCCAGGAGCACGTCCTATCCCTAAATCAATTCGACCTGGATACAACGACTCTAATGTCCCGAATTGTTCAGCAATCACAAGAGGAGCATGGTTCGGAAGCATGACGCCTCCAGATCCTACACGAATCGTTTTCGTACCTCCTGCAATATAGCCTATTAATACAGAAGTAGCTGAGCTTGCGATGCCCTCCATATTATGGTGCTCTGCAAGCCAATAACGTTTATATCCAAATCGTTCAACATTTTGCGCAAGGTCTAAACTGTTTTTGAATGTGTCAGCCGGCGTTTTCCCTAATAAAACAGGAGCCAAATCCAAAACTGAGAATTCAATCTCTTCCAGTCTTTTTTTCTGAGAATTCGTCATTTTTTCAACTCCTTTTAAACTCTCCTTATAAGGATTGTAAAAAACTGTTCAATGGTATTACAAGGAATTTGCCTGCCGCACAACTTCTCACAGTGAAAAATGCTTTTTGATTTTTTATGTTTCATTGAAGTCTAACGTGAAAATCTGTCTTTTCCCATAAACGTTGAAAAAAAACTTTTAAGTCTCGCGCTTTCAGTTTTCCAATGCTTCTTCTGTTTTAAAGTTGAAATGTTGTTTGTTATACGCTTCCCTGACAGGCAAAACTCTCGTCTACTTCCCTTGTAAATGATCAGCCACTTAAAATTGCGAATGTCCTCTATTTTTCACAAAATAAAACCTCACACCTACTATAAAAAAGAAGTGTGAGGCTTATTCATATAGTTCATCGAAATGGTTATATCTAGAGTTTTTAAAGTTTGGCAAAATAAGTCTTTAAAACATTGTAAAAAACAACAGATTTTTTGAGCAATTGGTCATTTATTCATTAATTCATAATTATTCTAACAGCGTTACAGACAATTGACCTACCGATTCATCCATTCATCATTATCCTAAATAGGCAGTAAAGTTCTTACAGATTTCAGACTCCAAATAAAAATGCATTGCTGGTTTGGTTTATTTTCTTTCATTCTCATTCCAAAGATTCAACGGCAATTCTAATAAAATTTTTGCCACTTGGTCGCGGGCGATATTATTAGATGGAGCCATCGGGATTCCTGCCCGGGCATCGCGGTAAAGCCGTTCAAAAGGTCCTTCAATATAGCCATAACCGCCCGCTACATCCATCGCAATTCGTGCAGCAAAATCTGCTGTTTCGGATGCTTTCACTTTAAATTCTATGACTTCGGATGCCAATGAGCTTATAGGTTGCCCTTCTGCCAGCAATTCATCATAATGTCTTGCTAAATCTATCTGCCATGCTTTTAAACCTGCAATTCTTATTTTCACTTCTGCCAATTTTTCACGAATGACTTGATGGTCAGCCAAACTATTATTAAATCCTTTGTTAACTGCATTCTTAACATGTTTAACAGCCAGTTCTAGTGCACCTTGGGCAACACCGAGCCAAACAGATGCAATACCCAGTATATAAATAGGGTTTGCGCCTTCATCCATGATTTCTCTTCCTAACCCTTCGTATCCCACTAGATCGCGGCCGCTTACTTTTATATTGTTAAACGTAATTGGACCACTGTGGCTTCCTCTTACACCTAATGCATTCCATGGCTTTGCAACTATACCGTCATTATGGCCGTCAACGATAAAGAAGCTAATGTTACTAGGGTCGTCAGAATCAGGTGTTCTCGTTTGCAAAATATAAAAATCTGCTTGGCCTCCGCTTGTCGTAAAGGATTTTTCAGCATTAATGATATAATCGCTGCCATCGCGCTCAGCCTGGCTTAAGCTAAACCATACATGACCTCTTGTAGCTTTTTCACTAACAGCAAAGGTTCCGATCGCACCATCTCTGATAGGGAGCAGCCACCGTTTCTTTTGATCATCGTTTCCATATAAAACAATTACTTGTGCTGCTCCAACATGCATAGCATATACTAAAGCTGTTGACGCATCAACTTTCCCGATTTCTTCAGCCACGATGGAAAATCCTAAATATCCTAAATCTAATCCTCCCCATTTTTCAGAAAATGTTACTGAATTCCATCCTTCTTTCGCAAGGGCTAACAAACTTTCACGCGGGAACTCCCCACTCTTGTCAATTCGTTCAGCGCTTGGTTTAATGACTTCTTCAATAATTGGCTTAACTTTCTCCCTAATTTCCTCAATAAATGCTCTTGAATACTTTTTGTTAATTGTTTCATAGTTACTCATTTTTAAACACTCCTTTTTATATATAAAATTTTTAAAACATCCTTAAAAGTAAACCTCTCTTATTGGAAGATCTGTACTGTTCACGACGTAGTCGCCAATAGCTCTAGCTTTGTAAACTGTTGGATTATGTGAAGCAAGAGTGCGAATATTACGCCAGTGACGGTCAAGATGTTTTGATTGTCTCGTTGCGGATGCCCCTCCAACCTCGAAAAGAAGCGTCGAGGCCTGTAAGGCAAGTTGATCTATAATAACCTTGGCCTGTGCAGCTCGCAGGGAAGCTTCATGGCTCAGAGAATAATCGATCACTCCATTAACTGCTGAATTCAGAGCAGCATCAATTGCATCTGCGGCAGCTAGGACAATAGTTTCTGCGGTAAACGCGCTGCTTGAGAGCTGTCCAATGACATGCTGCAGTTGCGGATCTTGTCGAGGTGTATCCGCAGCAGCAAAACTGAATGTCCGTGATCTTCCATGAACTAAAGCTTTAGCGTCTGTCACCACATTCCGCAAGATGCCCGCTATCACTCCATGCAAATAGAGCTGCAGAAAAGAGTTGAAAGGCGTTTTGGAGCCATCAATATATGTTATTTCATCTTGATTGACATACACATTGTGAAGACGTGTAGTACCGCTTCCTGTCCATTTTTGTCCGATGCCGTCCCAGTCATCTTCAATGATGACACCTTCACGATTTGTCGGAATTATTACCGATGCAGGCCTTCCTTCATGAGTTGATGCCGTAACAACTACCCAGTCTGCATACAGTGTGCCGGTACTAAAGTATTTTTTGCCATTCAATAGGAAGCCTTCACCATCCGGTGATAAAGTTGTTTCAAAAACCAAATTTCCAGCATTATTGGATGAAATTTCAGCAGAAGCATTGCCGATGATTTCTCCATTGGCTACTCTTTGCAGCCACTTTTCACGGAGTTTTTCATCCGTAAGCAGCAAAAATTTCTCCACTTGGGAAAAGTGTGAACGAAGGCTGTGTGCGACATCTGGATCAGCTTCCGCTAAACGTATTAAAATTTGAAAAAGATCACGAATATTTGCACCGCTGCCGCCAAGTTCAACAGGTAATCGCAATGCACCCAATCGAGATTTTCGGATTAAATCAAAGGCATAATATGGATGATCTTTACTCCCAGTACTTCTGCGTTTTTCAGCATCTTCTGCAATTGCAGCAATTAAGTATTCTAATTCTGGTGAATCAACTTTTACTGGGCTGGTAAAAGTTAGAGAATTTGATTCATCTTTATTTTTGAAGTTAATCCTTTGATTTAATGGTTTTTGGCTTGACATTCATCAAACACTCCTGTTTTGTTTTTTAAATTTACCAACCACATCTTTTTCGCGTATTACCGCAAAAAATAATGTGAAAGTTCAAACGTTCAACTGTTTCATCAATCCGTTTGTTTTACACCGCAGCTTACACCACGATTGTTTTGATTCAGGAAATGGATGTCCATTTACCAAGCTCTGATGTTCATCATTAGAATACTTAAGTCCACCATCCCGTAAGAAAAGATTGCTCCAACAGCTTTTCACAAATTGCCATTAAAGGAAAAGACAGCATAACCATTCTCTGATTTCAAATTTGTCAAAGTGTGAAATCGATTCTTATGCTAGATTTTTAAAACACTAGCACCGTTTCCTCTGGATTACTTTCTATATTTGCTAAATAAATCCTCATCTGGACTATGATCCGTTGGTAATGGAGGCTCATCTGACAATGCGGATATCTGTTCTCTTTCACTGGCAGTTAAAGGGATTTCTGCCCCAGCAATCGATAGGGCCAGTTGTTCCGGATTACGCGCTCCTATAATTGGAGCAGTTACAGCAGGATGATGTAATACCCATGAAACTGCTAAAGAAGCAGGATGATATCCAAATTGTTTCGCCAGCTCCGTAAATTGATGTGCAACAGTAAAATAATACTGATGACTATATCTTTTCTCATAATTCTTTTGTTCTACTAATCTTCCTTGCTCCGGCTTGTTTGTACTGTTATATTTTCCGGTTAATAAGCCTCCGCCGAGCGGACTGTAAGTTATGGCACCTAATTGCTCTGATTGAGCTAACGGAAAAATTTCTACCTCCGCTTGCCGTTTTACGAGATTATACATCGGTTGAATTAACTCAAATCGTGCTAGCTGTTTTCTTTCAGATATTCCTAGAGCTTTTGCAATTTGCCAGGCAGCCCAGTTACTTACAGCGGGGAATAAAATCTTCCCTTGTTTTTGTAAATCATCTAAAGCTCTAACGACTTCTTCAATATCTGTATACTCGTCAAACAGATGAACAAAATAAAATTCAATCCGATCAGTGCCCAATCTTATTAAACTTTGTTCAACTGATAAAAAAAGATTTCTTCTCGATAAACCGCCGCTATTTAAATCTTTGCCTGTAGGCAAGCCTGCTTTAGAGGTTAAAACAATCTCATCTCGATGACCGGCAATACACTTTCCAAGAATTTCTTCAGCACGTCCATCATTATAAACATTCGCTGTATCAAAAAAGTTTATCCCGGCTTCTCGACATTGCTTATACATCATAATGGAAGTTTCTTCATCTGCAATGCCGCCGAATGACATTGTTCCAAAGCATAAATTTGAAACATGAATGCCTGTCCTTCCAACTGTACGAAATTCCATTATTACCTCCAACATTATGAGCTGAAGGAGAAGCAAACTTTAAAATTGTTAAAAATTCCGATATTTTGCACCTGTATGATCATCTGGCAGCAGCTTTTTCCCTGTACCAAACAGCTTCTCCCTCAGTGTTCCTTTCTCGTATTCTTTTTTATAGATTCCACGTTTTTGCAGCTCCGGAACAACGAAATGAATGAACTCTTCAATGCTTCCAGGCGTTATAAGATGTGCAAGATTATACCCGTCGATTCCAGTTTGTTCGATCTGGAATTGAATGCTGTCAGCTATTTCAACGGGATTGCCGACTAATACATTACTCCTTCCGATCGTTTCAAACTTGTTTAACACTTCTCGAACAGTTAATTTTCTTGGCGCATCTTTCGTTAATGAAGCAGCTCGAGACTGACCATGTTCCGTATGCTTATATTCAAAAAAAGCGTCTTTATCTTCATATTTAGATAAATCATAGCCTGTTGAACCGCCATATTGAGCTTTTGCCGCTTCAGCACTCCACAATCGATTGTATTCCTCATATTTTAATTCAGCTTCTTCTGTCGTTTCTGCCACAATGACATTTAAAAACGTAAATGCTTTAATATTTTCAGGATTCCGTCCGTATTTTTCAGCCCGTTCTTTAATATCTTGAATATAAAATCTTAATTTTTCGGGCGTCGACCCGCCAACAAATACACACTCTGCATGCTTGGCGGCGAAATCTCTGCCGCGTTCAGAAGAACCTGCCTGAAAAATAACAGGTGTCCGCTGTGCAGAAGGATATGTTAAATGCGGGCCTTTTACGCTGAAATATCGCCCATTATGGTTTATTTCATGAACCTTTTCGGGATCAAATAAAATTTCATTTTCCGCATCGCCAACAAACGCATGCTCCTCCCAGCTGCCTTCCCAAAGCTTATAGGAAACCTCCATAAATTCATCGGCAATATCATAACGCTCGTCATGTTTAACAATTTCTTTATGGCCGTAGTTTTGCGCAGCATTTGGCAAATATGAGGTGACAACATTCCAGCCAATTCTGCCGTTTGTAAAGTGATCTAATGTGGAGAAGCGACGTGCATTTGAAAACGGATGTTCATACGTTGTGCTGACCGTTACTACAAATGACAAATGCTCTGTAACAGCTGCCACCGCTGGTACAATAAAGGCCGGATCATTTAGCGGAACTTGAACGCCGTCTCGAATCGCAGCATCTTTACTATTTTGATAGACATCATACACTCCGGCTACATCTGCAAAAAAAATGGTGTCAAACTTCCCTTTTTCCAACAATTTTCCTAACTCAATCCAATAATGTAGATCATTATAATAAAGATGGCGTTTATTTTGAGGATGCTTCCATAATCCGTGAGAATTATGCATAGCTCCTGCCATATCAAAAAGATTTAATATTATCTGCTTTGCCATATTTCTCACTCCAGCATCTTTTCAAAAGTACAAATTCCGATTCTATCAGTCGATTGTCATCAAATTCAAATGCAGCCTTGCTCGCAAATAAACAATTCCTTCCTTATGTTATTCTTTGCCTTGTTTAATATTTTCAACTAAGCGATCTAATTCTTTTTGCAGTTCTGGTACTGGCACCTTTGTGACAATGCTTGCACCCTTCGTATCTTCTTCTACTGCTTTAGCTACTTCTTCTGTCTGATAAATTTCCGCAATGGTCTTATATGCCTCATTGTCTTTATTCTTTTCTAAAGTGGCAAAAACGTTAACATACGGCAGTGTATCTTTGCTGTTTGGATCATCATGAAAAATGGCATCTGCTAAAGTGTAACCGGCTTGACCAGCTATTCCGCCATTAATAATAGATGCGGCTACATCAGGCAGCACTCTAGGAGTCTGTTGGGCAACGACTTCTACTATTTCAATATTTTTTGGATTTTTAACGATATCTTTTACTGTTGGATAAAGACCGACATCTTCCCTTAACTCAATTAATCCAGCTTGCTGCAGAACCTTTAGCCCTCTGCCTAAATTAGCCGGATCATTTGGAACCGCAATTTTTGAACCATTTGGGATCTCGGATACATCTTTATATTTTTCCGAATACAATCCTAAAGGAGCAACAACAGTTGAGCCAATCGGCACAATATTCACATTATTTTCCGCGATAAATTGACTTAAAAATGCAAGATGCTGGAAGGCGTTCACATCTACCTCGCCATTGACAAGTGCAGTATTTGGCAGCACATAATCGGAAAATTCGACATATTCTACCTTAATATTTTTTTCTAACGCTTTTTTCTTAATGATGTCCCAATACTGTCCATCTGATCCGGTAATCCCCACCTTAACAGTAACGACTTTTTCTTTTTTATCACCAGATGCTGAATTGCTGTTGCAGCCTGCCAAGAGGCCAATCACCAAAATTGTTACTAGTAAATGGAATAGTTTGATTTTCATAAAATAATAATCCCCCTAATATATGATTGATCTATCTGCGTAAAAAGAAACGTGAAAGCATGTTGCCAATAAATTGAGCAATTTGAACAAGAATAATTAATATGACAACCGTAACAATCATGACGGATGTATCAAACCGCTGATAACCATATGTCATCGCAAGATCCCCAAGGCCCCCTCCGCCGACCGTTCCAGCCATGGCGGAAAAATCAATAAGTCCTACGGTGATAAATGTAATTCCTAAAATTAAAGGCCCTAATGCTTCGGGGATTAGTACCCCAAATATTATTTGAATGGGTGATGCCCCCATCGCCTTTGCAGCCTCGATAATACCTGGATCAATTGAGACTAAATTATTTTCTACCACCCTGGCAATGGCAAAAGCTGCAGCAATGGTCATCGGAAAAATAGCCGCTGTCGTTCCAATTGTAGTTCCCACAACGAATCGCGTAAGCGGACTGATGGCAACTAAAAATATGATGAACGGTATAGGTCGAATAATATTGATTAATAAATTCAAAAATGAAAAGATGAATCTATTTTCTAAAATATTGCCTTTACGGGTGACAAATAGCAGTAGTCCCATGATAATTCCTAAAATACTAGCAAAAATCAATGTGAAAATGACCATTGTAATCGTTTCACCTGTTGCTTGAAGTATTCTAGGCCAAAACGTCGTCCAATCAACTTTCACCGTTTGTGACCTCCCTTACTTCAACTATCTCTGTCAACTCTTTTAATACTTCTTCAATTTGAGAATCAGCTCCAATGAATTCCACGATTAAATTGCCAAACAATTGATTTTGAAGTTCATTGATGCTTCCGTAAATGATATTGAAGTGAATATTATGTTTAGCTGTTAATGTCGATAATATAGGTTGACTCGCAGTGTCTCCTGAAAATACAATTCGATAAAGCTTTCTTTCATGATCCTTCCTTAACTTTTCAAGCAAGCTCGAAGATAATTTTTCATTTACAACCGAACTGATAAAATTTTTCGTCGTTTTTTCTTGAGGATTTGAAAATATATTAAAAACCTCGCCCTCTTCAATGATTCTCCCGTTTTCCATAACCGCTACGCGATTGCAAATTTTTCGAATCACGTTCATTTCATGTGTTATTAATAAAATCGTAATATTGAATTCTTCATTCACTTTTTTCAATAGATTTAATATTTCATTAGTGGTTTCTGGATCTAAAGCCGAGGTAGCCTCATCACATAACAGAATGTCTGGTGAAGTTGCAAGCGCTCGTGCAATCCCTACTCTTTGTTTTTGACCTCCTGACAACTGTTCTGGAAATTTGTCAGCTTTGTCTTCAAGACCAACAAATTGTAATAGCTCTGTAACTCGTTGGTGGATTTCCTCCTTCGATTTTTTCTCCAATTTTAAAGGGTAAGCAATATTGCCATATACCGTGCGAGAATTAAATAGATTAAATGTTTGAAAAATCATTCCAATTTTTCTTCTTAATTGCCGCAGATCTTTCGAAGATATGGAATTCAAATCATAATTATCGACTATAATATTTCCTTTTGTCGGACGTTCGAGTAAATTCACTAACCTAAGCAGTGTACTTTTTCCGGCTCCGCTAAAGCCGATGATTCCAAAAATGTCGCCTTTTTTAATGTGAAGCGAAACATCTTTTACAGCTTCTACTTTTTTCCCACCAGACTCGTATATTTTACTAACTCTCTCTAGCCTAATCATCAATTTCCTCCACCAACCGAAAATTTATCCAGATCTATATACAATATCCCCTTTGTTCAAAACGTTTAATGCGGGAACTACTCGAGCGTTTGGGGATGGTGCTTCTCCCATCTTAACTCTTTATGTTTAATTTAATTTGTTTAACTTGGAAAAATGGCGATGAACCATAATACTTTGACACATTTGTGCAATGCAAAAAATTTTTTTCCTTGTCATATTGTGAAAAAGAAAGGCCTTAATTTCATTTTTCATGAAATTAAGGCCTCTGGTGTTCCAGTCAGCAAATATTATGAACTTTTCTGCTCAGCAGCAGAAAATGCTCCCACAGTCTCCAGCATCCTCCTATTTAAATTGCACTTCTTTCAAGCTATTTCGATATTCTTCAATCACGGATTTCGAAACTTGACTCACGACCATGTCATTTAAAGGAGGATTATATAAACCACACTGAACATCCCTAAAATATCTTTCTAATGGCAAATCTTTCGATAACGAATGACCGCCTGCGATTCTCATAGCCAGCTCTACTATTTTGATCGCATTATTACATACTGTATATTTTGTAATAGAGACTTCATTGCTTAACTTGTCTCGAACATGTAAATTTCGGTCCCATTTTTCAGCTAAACCGTATAACAGGTATCTTGATACAGCGATTAAAATTTCGATTTCTCCAATTTTATCCTGAACATGCGGCGCCTCTAGAATAACATCTCCTAGACTTGGTGAAAATTTCTCAGCCGCATACTTTAAAATAAAATCTCTGGCAGCAATCGCAATCCCTAAATAAATGGCTGGCAACTGCAGCGTGTAGGCACTGCTGTTGCCCTTAAAGCGGTTGTTCTTCCCCTTGTCAATGTAAGACAATAACGCCTCTTCCGGCACAAACACATCATGCAGTTCGATATCATGGCTGCCTGTTGCTCTCATTCCCAAAACATTCCATGTATCTATCAATTGTACCGAATCATTTTTTTTAATTAAAAATTCGGCCGTTTTATCTTCTTCTTCGACATATGCCAAAATCGTAAAATGCGACACAATTGGCGCCAATGTTGCAAATGCCTTTCTTCCTGAAATGATATATCCGTCTTTCGTTTTTCTCGCAATTGTTGATGGGGTTCCGCCTCTTACAATATTGCCTGATGTCCGCTCCGTGACAAAAACATTTAATAATGAACCTTCCTCAACGGCCTCTCTGCATATTTTCGCAAAAATTTCTTCTTTCCAAGGCCGGAAATCCCTAAGGCTAAAGAATGCCATTAAGTGCCATCCTATCGCCAGTGCCGTAGAACCACAGGCTTTCGCTAATCGTTCTTGTACCAGCAAAATTTCATATAATGAAAGTTCTTCACCGCCATATTCTTTAGGGATTGTTAGCTTATGATACCCCTCTTTTTTTAGGATTTCGATATGCTCAAACGGAAATTCTCCTGTTTCATCATATTTATCAGCTGTCTGTCGAATTTTCTCTGCAATGCGCTCCGCATATTCTACGAGCCTTGCATCTCGTTCATTTCGAATCGTCTGATTGCTTGCGTTAAAATCCATTGTGCATCCTCCAATAAAATCCTTAGAAGTAAACCTCTCTTATCGGAAGCTTCGTACCATTCACAACATAATCGCCAATAGCTCTTGCTTTGTAGGCTATCGGATTATGGGAAGCAAGTGTGCGAATATTGCGCCAGTGGCGGTCAAAATGCTTGGATTGTCTCGTAGCTGAAGCGCCGCCAACCTCAAAGAGAAGTGTAGCTGCTTGTAATGCAAGGTGATCGATAATAACTTTCGCCTGAGCAGCTCGCAGGGAAGCCTCATGACTTAAATCAAAGTCTATTTCTCCATTAACCGCCTCATTCACTGCTATGTCTAATGCATCTGCGGCAGCCAGCACAAGTGCTTCTGCGGCAAACGCGCTGCTTGAAAGCTGCCCAATAATTTGCTGAAGCAGCGGATCAGCCGCTGGCGTATCTGCCGATGCAAAAGTAAAGGTTCTGGATCTTCCATGAACTAAAGCTTTAGCGTCTGTCACCACATTCCGCAAAATACCCGCTATCACTCCTTGCAGATAGAGCTGTAAAAATGAATTGAAAGGCGTCTTCGTCTCATCAATAAATGTTACTTCTTCTCGATTGACATATACATTGTTTAAGCGTGTTGTACCGCTTCCTGTTAATTTTTGTCCGATACCATCCCAGTCATCTTCAATGATGACGCCATCACGATTTGTCGGAATAAACGCGGAAACAGGTTTTCCTTCAGGGGTTGATGCCATAACGATTACCCAGTCGGAATATATGGTACCGGTGCTAAAATATTTCGTACCGTTTAATCGGTACCCTTCGCCATCTTGAGTCAAAGTTGTTTCAAAAATCAAATGACCAACATTTTTTGATGAAATTTCCGTAAAGGCATTCCCAATAATATCTCCTTTTGCCACGATTCCCAACAATTGCTCACGTCGTTCTTTATCCGGATTTCGAAGTATTTCTTCTACTTGCCAATAATGGGCACGAAGGCTGTGCGCCACATCCGGATCGGCTTCAGCTAAACGGATTAGGACATAGAAAAGATCACGAATACTAGCTCCTCCACCGCCTAGTTCAACAGGCAGACGTAAAGCACCCAATCGAGATTGCCGAATTAAATCGAAGGCGTGATAAGGCAGTTCTTCACTGCCGGCATTTCTTCGTTCCTCAGCGTCTTTAGCAATTACATCAATCAATTGATCTAATTCAGGCGAATCAACTTTTACCGGACCGTTAAAAGTCAAAGAGCTTGCTTCATTTAATTGATTTTGAATTGACATCTTTTATGCACTCCTTTAATCGTATTTTAAATTTCACTATTCACATCTTTTTAGTAATATTTATTTGTAAAAAAAAGAGCCAAACAGCAATTACTAGCACCTCAGATCAATTTACAGGGCTTTTCGCTGCAAATGCACCTCGGTATTTTGCAGCAGGATGACGCTCATTGAGACGATCTGTCCCAAACAATTTGCGCCGCAATGTTCCTGGCTTTCCATATCCATTGCGCGCTAAACCTCGCTTTCGAAGCACAGGCATGACTTGATCAATAAATTCTTCATAGGAACCGGGAATCGTCGCATTGATGACATTGATGCCGTCAACACCTGCATCCCTCCAAAGCTCAAGCTGGTCTGCAATCATTTCAGGAGTGCCGACAATACGGTTTGTTTTGCTCCTGAGCCTAGCAAGATCTCTAACTGTAGGAGTCCTTCCCGGCGTGCTTTGCTTTAGCCATTCATATGTGCTTCTGATCCCTTCAGTTTTGATATCTTCCAATGGAGTATCTAAAGTAGCATTCCCTAAATCAATTCCCATCCCCCCAGCGGAATGAGCGATCATCATATCGAAATCAATCTTATTTTCAAGTTCATATTCTTTTTGCCGAGCTTCTTCCTCCGTCTTTCCGACCACAAAGTACAATCCCTGATAAAAGTGGATATCCTCACTCTTTCTGCCATTTTCAACCGCCAACCTTCGTGTTTCATCGATCAGCTTGCGGGCATTTTCAGGATCAGGTGCTCCAATGAAGATCGCTTCAGCATTGCGAGCCGAAAAATCTCTGCCAGTAGGGGACGAACCAGCTTGAAAAAGCAACGGTGTGCGCTGCGGTGATGGAGCCACTAAGTGCGGTCCTTCCACCTTGTAGCGCTTGCCGACATGATGAATTTTATGGACTTTCGCCGGATCCGCATGAATTCCGCTTTCACGGTCCTGCAAAAGCGCTCCTTCATCCCATGAACCTTCCCAAAGCTTATATAAAACATCAACATATTCATCCAGCCACTCATATCGTTCATCATGCGGAACTAAGCCGTCATAGCCAAAGTTGCGAAAGGCATTTGCTGAGTAGCTGGTAACCATGTTCCAGGCAATTCGTCCTTTGGTGATGTGATCTAATGTTGATACACGGCGTGCAAAGTTAAAGGGAGGTTCTTGAACCGGAGCCGCCGTAAAAGCTAAGCCCAAATGTTTTGTATTTACTGCAAGTGCTGAAAGCAGTACCATTGGGTCATTACTAGGTACTTGCAAGCCATTTTCAATATGGAAATCCCATCCTCCTCGAAAGTCATTGTACAGCCCGACGACGTCGGCGAAAAAGATGACGTCAAAACCTCCCTCATCCAGCCGTTTCGCTAAAGAAACCCAAAGATTTACGTCATTAAAGTTAAGCTGATGACCTTCTTGATCACGCCACATCCCGTGAAGAATGTGAGAAGGTGTATTCATAACAAAAGCAGAAAATGATAATGGCTTTGTCATATTCCCCATATCTCCATTTATCAAATTTGTTTAGCCAAAAAACGAATTCATTTCATAAACGACTTAAAGGACTTATGAATCCGCAGCAAAATTGGAAACAAGTCAAATAAAGATGATGCAAAAGTAATACTGACTAACGACTAACCTACAGTTTCTTTTTTTCAAGGCTGATCATACGAAGTTCAAAGCTTCTTTTGATACAAAAAAGTAAGGTTAATCCTGCAGTTGATAGCTTAAATTTCTATATTTAGCTCCAATATGGTCTTCCGGTAAACGGGACTGGCCTTTGCCAAACAATTTTTCCCGCAAAGTTCCTTCTTCATATTCTTTTTTCACGACTCCACGTTGTTGAAGCTCCGGAATGACAAGATCAACAAAATCTTTAAAAGTTCCCGGCGTTATTGCATAGGCGAGATTAAATCCATCGATATCCGTATCTTCAATCCATTCCTCAAACGTATCAGCTATTTGCTTTGGTGTTCCGACTACTACAGGACCCATTCCGCCTATTCCAGCAAAATTCGCCAGCTCGCGGACAGTCCATTTTTTATTTGGACTTGCTTTCGTTAATGATTCGAGCACTGATTTGATGGCGTTAGTATCAATGTATTCAATTTCTTGATCAGGATCATATTTTGAAAAATCAACACCTGACCAGCCGCCTAATAAAGAAAGGGCCCCTTCATAGCTGATATATTGCGATAATTCTTCATATTTCGCCCACGCTTCCTCCTCCGTCCGCCCAACAATCGGTGTGAACAAAGCGAATACTTTTATGCTTTGCGGATCCCTGCCAAATTCAGCAGCCTGGGCTCTTAAATTTTTCACATATGAAGCGATAGGCTCTTTTCCTGGCATCGAAACAAATGTGCACTCAGCATGTTTTGCTGCAAATTGACGCCCTCTCGCTGAAGCGCCTGCTTGATATAAAACAGGTGTTCTTTGCGGCGACGGCTCGCACAAATGAATGCCTGGCACATTAAAATATTTGCCGTGATGATTTATTTCATGAACTTTCGCTGGGTCTGTGAAAATTTTTCTATCTCTATCTTTTATAACAGCATCGTCTTCCCAGCTGCCTTCCCATAATTTATAGCAAACTTCCAAATATTCTTCCGCAATATTATATCGTTCTGAATGGAGGAACCGATCGCCAATATCGATGTTTTTCGTTCCGCTTTCCAAATAGGAAGTAACAATATTCCAGCCTACTCGGCCCTTTGTTAAATGGTCTAAAGTCGACATTCTGCGTGCAAATGTATATGGATGCTCAAATGTTGTAGAGCATGTGATCCCAAAGCCTAAATGCTCCGTTGCATGCGCCATTGCAGAAACAAGTAAAATAGGGTCATTGACTGGAACTTGGGTTGCTTCACGTACTGCTGTCGTTTTATCATTTCCATACACATCATAAATGCCGATTACATCTGCAATAAATAATCCATCGAACCGCCCTTTTTCCAGTAATTGCGCCAGCTCAACCCAATATTCAATATCTTTATATCGGTATGACTGATCTTCAGGATGCACCCATAATCCCGGAGATTGATGCGCCACACAATTCATATCAAAAGCGTTTAAATAAATTCGCTTTTTCTTCATATGATTTCCTCCCGACTAACCGTAAATTTGACATTGTCGTTTAGTTATCATTCCATGGACCGATAATGTCTGTGATTCTATATATCGAAACTGAAATGGAGTGGGATCATTTTTGAAAGGTACGTGTCTCTTTCTCAAATACTTGTTGTTACATCTTTTTCTTCGTTTTATTTAAAGGTTTATAACGAAAAAAAACAGAGACTATCTTTGCAAGTACGAAACTTGCGATGATATGTCTCTGGTCGTCCAGTCAACATGATACATTTGATCATATGAAATTTTTGCTAAAGTAATATATTTCCCTATACAAAGGTAAAAATTTTTTTGGTTGGAATCAACGGCAGCTTAAGCAATTTATTGGTGACAGTTCTGTCACCATTATTTTCCATCTCCGTGAGCAGGATGAAACATCCTTTCTGTTCGGTGCAAACAATATATAAATCACTATTTTAATTGTTCAACTTTTAACCGGCTTAATAGATCATTCAATGATGTTTGTAATCTCGATTCTATTTCCGCATCAATAAAAGTAACCTGATCTTCGTGATAGCCAATTTGAGAATCTACGAAATACACTCCTTTTAAAATCTCCTGGCTGCCTAACACAGAAGCAATCGGCTTAATAGCATATTCCAATGTTAAAAGATGAGCTGCTGTTCCGCCGGTAACCACCGGGAGAACAACTTTATCAACGAATCCTTTTTCAGGAATGAAATCTAACAGGGCTTTTAACACCCCTGGATAGCTTGCTTTATATACAGGACTTACAATAATAACTGCCTGTGCTTGTTCAATCTGTGCTAAAACCTCTTGAATTTTTGGGCTGTTGAAGTTGGCAAATAAAAGATCTTCTGCCGGCAGGTCACGAACTGAAATGGTAGACGCATTCAGCCCTTCAGCCTTGATCCTTTTTTCTAAATAAGCAGAGATAGCTAAGCTTCTTGATGGTTTAGATGGACTTCCGGAAATAATCACGATATTTGACATAATGTCATCACCTTTCTTCAATTAAATTCGATCGTTTATACATTAAGAATACGGTGTAATCTCAGGCAATTTACCGTTAAGAGCCCATTCTCCGATATCACGGATTTTATATTCAATGGGATCATGCAACGTGTGAGTCCTTACATTTCGCCAAAAGCGGTCAAACCGATATTTTCCTAAAGTTGCCCTTGCCCCCATTACTTCAAACATACGGCTGGTAAGCTCTAAAGCTGCTTTTGCTGTTGCAACCTTTGCAGTCGCAATGATAATTCCACACTCTCCACGTTCCTGTTCTGTTAATGCCCTTTCTTTATCCCATGCTTCTTGCAGAGCATTTGAAGCGTCTTGGGCCAATGCAGCTGCAGCTTTTAACTGCACATATAAATCTCCATACTGGCGAATCGTATATGGATCGCTCGTCGCCTGATCTACTTTAGAGGTCAGCCAAGGACGAGTGATATTTTTCGTATAGTTTTTCGCTTCTTCAAATGCTCCCTCCGCAATTCCAAGAAGAACATGAACTAAAATGGTTTGAGCAGTATGCGTCCTTATAGTAGGGAAAAAGCTTTCAGGTTCTTGTTCATAGAAATTTAATATCTCTTCTTCCTTCAGCAGTACATCTTGAAAAACAACAGTGCCGCTGTCCGTTTGCCGTTGGCCGAAGCTATCCCAATCATCATTAATGATTATTCCTGTCCGATTAGTAGGAATAACGGCAATAACAGGGCGATCTTGATTTGGACTTTTAGCTGATATAAGCAGTCGCTCTGAATCTTTAGCACCCGAGCAAAAGCTTTTTTTCCCAATTAGCTTTAACTGATCCCCTTCTCGCTTTACGAGCAAGCTTTCATCAAGAGGATTATAGGTATTTCCCCAAAACAAATTATTTTCAGCCGTTTCCTTATAATACTTCTCTTTCTGCTGAGGGGAACCGAATAGATGTACGGATGTCAAGCATAAGAAATGATAGCCGAATAAGTGAGCCAATGACCCGTCTACTTTTGCCAGCTCACGTGTAATTTGCAGCACAGCTTTCCAATCCTTCCCCAGTCCGCCTAAAGACTTCGGGATGATAAGTGAAAGTAATCCGCTTTTTCTAAGCAGGTCACGTTCTGCTTTTGCTGTTCCTCCTCGTTCATCCCTTTCAATTGCAGTTTTAGCAAACTCCTTTGCTAACTGCAAAGCTGTGTCAAGGTAATGACCTGTTCCTTCTGCAACACTCATCATTAGTTACCCCTTTGTCTTCTTTATCTAAATAATGTTTGTGATTAATAGTTTACTGACATATTCGTTCTATTGTTCCATTATTTCATTCATAAATTGATGAAGCTTCTTTGAAAGACCTCCGTTTCCAAAACGGATATATTTGCGTTTTTTAAAATCCGCATCTTCTCTTTTGACAAATTCCAGAAAAGCTAAAATATAAATTCGACGATGAATTATAGAAACGACTCCATTTGTATAAAACCAATTGTCAATCGTATTGAAAACACCTTTATTTATCCGATAATTCTTTTGGCACCAAAGGAAAAATTGTAAATCCGGCAAATTCAAATATTCATTTTCTCGCAAAGATTTTTGTTTTTCCGCTTTATAATCCAATATGTTCACATAACTATTTGCCACCGCTAATCCACCTTTCCATGTTTGTAAAAAAAGGAAAGAGACTCTCATTTCAAGAAATATGATCTTGAATTGAGAGCCTCTAGTTGTCCAGTCAGCATTCATCAAACTATTTTGTTTATAACTAAATTAATACATATTATTCCTATATGTCAAGTATTATTTAAAGAAAGAGACTCCTCATTTCTTGATGTTGAATGCCCAACATCATTCGTATTCATTTGTTAGTTGTTCCGAAAGCTTACTCATTTCGAATCTTATGCTTCTTTATATTAGTTGGCTAGGATTCCCTCCAATTTTGCTTCTTTTTCTCTTACGAGCGGAATGACTTTTTCACCAAAGGCTTTTAAGTCTTCATCGTAATGTAAAAATCCTGTCAAAACAATATCGACTCCTATTTTTTTCAGCTCAATGATGCGATCCGCCACTTGTTCTGCCGTCCCAATCAAACCTGTTTTGAAACCGTCATTATATTGCACAAGATCTTCGAAGGTGGATTCCGCCCACATTCCTTCACCTTCAGGAGAGGCTTTCCCTGCGAATTTCACTTGACTTTCAAAGCCTTCCACAGCTTCTTTATCTGCATGTAAAACAATATCTTTTAAAACTTGTTTTGCTTCTTCTTCTGTATCACGAACAATCACGAAGCCATTAACACCGAATTGGATGTTTCTTCCGTTCGATTCAGCCAATGATTTCACATGATCAATTTGCTTTTTCAGATTTTCCAGCGAGTTTCCATTCATGAAATAAACATCTGAAACTCGTCCAGCCATTTCTCTTGCTGCTTTCGAGTTTCCGCCTTGGAAAATTTTTGGGATATTAATAGGTTTAGGCTTTAATGGCGCTTCATTTATACGATAAAAATCTCCTTTAAAAGTAGTGGTTTCCTTTGTCCACAAATCTCGTAGAACCTGTATAAATTCTTCAGACCGTCGATAACGTTCATCATGGTCTAACCACGGTTCCCCATAACCGATAAATTCATTTTTAAACCATCCGCTGACAATATTAATTGAAGCACGACCATTACTAATATGATCAATCGTTGAAATAATTTTTGCTATGACACCTGGATGCCATAGACCGGGCAGCACAGCTGTAATAATGTTTAATTTTTTGGTACTAGCGGCAAGTGCAGAAGCAAGCGCAGCGGCTTCTAATTGTTTTTCAGCTCCGTAGCTGGCGAAAAATCTTGTTTGCAGCAGGACGTAATCAAAACCATTTTCTTCAGCTATTTGTGCATAACGTTTGTTATCCTCAAATGACCAGCCTGTTTTCTGTGGCAGATTAGAGATCACAAGCCCTCCACTAACGTTTGGCGCCCAATAAGCAAATTGTAAACCCATTGATTTTCCCTCCTTAAATTTTAATAAAAAAGGCTCATATCAGATCCCTAATATTAGGATCTGATATGAGCCTCTGGCGGTCCAGTGGGCAACCGGATAAAAGTAAAAGATTTAAGTATGATATTAATTCCATTATTCCTATTTGTCAAGTATGTTTTTAAAAATTTCGACTTTTCTTGCTAGTTTTATTAGATCAGTCCTTAGAATTAGACATGAGGGAAAGGCAGAATGGAAAATGGGTCATGAAGCGAAAGGGAATATGATTATAAATAATTCTTTGTTGGAAAGCGTGGAGGATCGGTCAAAAAAAAGCCGAAGGAGCTTTCTCCGACAATTTTATTATGTAAAAATAACAAAAAAACAGTATTGATGGACATTCAAGATTAAATGTCTAATCACAAGCCTTTTTCCATCATGATCAAGTCCTGAGGACAAAAACAGTTTCGACAAAGCATAAAACATAGAAAAGATGAAACCAATAATTGGTCTCATCCTTTTCTTTATAACGGCATTGGTGTGTCTGTCGGGTTCGCATAGCCTTCTTTGTATTTTTCATCTATATATTGGCGAATTTCTTTTACCGTTTTTCCATCTTGCTTCATTTTGATTGCTTCTGCTGCAATTTCTAAGCAGACGTTGCAGCGTGTTCCATGGTCATCCCATACAACAGAACCATTTTGATTTACTTGCTTAACAAAACAATTTAGACTGCTCCGATGTCCGGCATGATCGCCGCAGCCACAATAACAAGGAATCCATTGCAGCAGCTCCATTGATTTTCCGGCTGCTTGATAGATGATTTGAATGTTTTCGCTATATTCATTTAAAAAGGTCGGCAGTTCATCCCTTGAAGCAGTTGTTTCCCACAAGTCGCCATTCGGCGCGTGCTCCATGGTTGATTGTTCTTTATTTGAACTGCAAGCAGAAATGATTATTGTAATAAATAGTAATACCAATAATTGTTTGGCTTTCACAACGTCACACTTCCTTTTATAAAGTGTAATGAAATCCTTCTTTTCTGTTCATCAACTAATCACAAATTGCATTCAGCTGCCGAACATAGAACCATCTGGCGGCCGATGTTACCCTTACAATATATATTCCTATTTCCCTTCCTTAAAGGTTTTCTCTCAATTAATAAAGTCTAAAGAACGGCATACATCTTCAAAGCTTCTGATATCATTCCATTATATTGTAAAGGGGATACTTCTAGCAGCTGCTAAATATCCTTTATTTTTAAATCCGAACTTGCGAAGGGTGGATAGACTTTAACCTCTACAAGAAAAATACCATAATCACTAAATAATAAAAAGAATCTTCCTTTACTTTATAAAAAATTGTCAATGGTCAAGTTTGATCAAAAAAAGGAACCTTCCTTAAGAAAGTTCCTTTTTTATAGCTTACAAAATTCAAACTATTCTTTCTATTATTATAATAGAACATTTTACGCTCTAACAGTTGATTTGGCCTGAACCCTTCCGACAATACCTGTAATAATAATGACAATGATCGCTGGAATAAACCAGCCGAGTCCTTGTTTATAAAATGGCAACACTTGTTCATAGAACGAAACAATCGGTACCATCCATCCGAAATAATCAATTCCAAGTGAATTACATAATGATTTCAAACCATCAAAAATACTAATTAAAAATGTAACTCCAGTCGCTGAAGCATATACAATGCGTGCGTGATGGAAAAGCGGCGACAAGAACGTTAACAAAATCAAAACAATCGCTAGCGGATAGATGAACATTAAGACAGGGATAGAAAATGAAATAATGTTCGTTAATCCAAAGTTTGCTATTACAAAAGTAAGTAAGCTAAAGAAGACAACCCACGTTTTATAGCCGATTTTCGGAACCAATTTATGAAAATATTCAGCATTCGCCGTTATTAAACCAATGGCAGTCGTTAAACATGCAAGAATGATAATAATAGCCAGCATAATTAAGCCGAATGTGCCAAAATAGTGTGAAGCCGCATTGCTGAGAACTGGTCCGCCTGTTTCAAAAATTCCGAAAGCTTCTGTACTTGTTGCTCCTAAATAAGCAATTCCAATATAAATCAGTGCAAGCAGTGAAATGGCAACAGTTCCTGATTTTGCTGTAGCTTTCATAATATCTTTTTTTGATGTTACACCTAATTTGCGAATGGCATTGATCACAATAATGCCAAATACAAGTGATGCAAGGGCGTCCATTGTATTATAGCCATCTATAAAACCTTGGGAAAACGCATGAGTTTTATACACCCCTTGCGCTGAACCAATTTCCCCAATAGGATTCACAACTACCATAAATAAAAGTATGGCAAGAAGAATCACAATTCCAGGCGCTAGAAGTTTTCCAACATTATCAACAATTTTAGCCGGATATAAAGAAAACCAAAAAGTCACAGCAAAAAATAGCAGTGTATAAATAAGCAATCCAACTTGATGAAATTCCTCAGCAACAAACGGCGCAATACCGACTTCATACGCAACAGTTCCAGTCCGTGGTGCTGCAAAAAAAGGACCAATTGTTAAATAGAGCAATGATGTGAGAAAGACGGCATAAGTCGGATGAACTCTACTAGAAAGCTCTTGTAAATCACTGCTTCCAGAAAAACTCATCGCAATAATCCCGAGGAACGGCAATCCGACTCCAGTAATAATAAATCCAGTCACAGCAAACCACAGATTCTCCCCGGCATTTTGTCCAAGCTGAGCTGGAAATATTAAATTCCCCGCCCCAAAAAATAGGGCAAACAACATAACACCAATAACAGTAAGTGATGAAAATGATAGCTTGTTATCCTTATCCATAATTATTTATCCCACCATGATGAAATTTTTTAAAATTAATTTATTAAAATAATTTGCATGATTCGTACAATAAATCGTATTATACTATTTTTTTACGAAAATTTCAATGAATTCATATACTTATACTACGTACATTCACTTGAAAAAAACGCTTGAAGCAGGCGGAAATGAACGCCCGCTTCAAATAATCGTAAGTAATCATCGCTTATTCTTTAAAATCTTGCTTCAATCTTTAGCCGAACAAAACTATATTCTTATTTTTTGTCTCAAATAATAAAATTTGTAGGTCTTTTAAACCGGAACATTATTCTTATAAAAAGTTTAGCCTCCATAATAGAAACCTGTTTCTTTTAATGTTAGTGGATCGCCTTCCCGATGCACGCCGGCATTGATCACTTCACCGACGTAAATATAGTGGTCACCTTTTTCTATTTTTTCCACCACTTTACACTCAAAAAAGCTCAACGCATCTTTAAAAATCGGGCATCCTGTTTCTTCCGTATAAAATTCGTATCCAGCCAGCTTGTTTCCTTCCGGTTCAATGGATCGGAAAAAGGCAGTAACCATGTCCTTCTGACCCGTCTCCAAAATATTGACGCTAAATACTCCGCTTTTGGCAATTTGTTGTTGTGAACGTGTACCCGCTTTTGCGGCAACTGCAACTAAAGGCGGTTCAAAAGAGGTTTGCGTCAACCAATTTCCAGCAAATCCATTGGCACCGTTTTCATCTTTCGTTCCGACAATGTACAAGCCATATGTAATTCCACGTAAAGCCGTTTTTTTCGCCTTTGCATCCATGTTGAGCATCACCTTCCTTTGAAAACAATTTTTTGGATTGTTTTGGTATTTCCTTTAGCTTCATTTTAGGCAAACGATTAAAATATGTCCAGTTTCAGCTAATAGTTTGCCTAGAGTATCGGCCAATTGTTCCAACTGCTTCCAATTCTCTCATAATGGCTTAACTTAAAGCGTCATCATACAATAGAATGAAAATCTAGCCTATTAACATATGAAACGCTGGTATGCGGCGGGCATACCAGCGCAGAAGGTGACCTGATGCTTTTAAGGCTTAACGGTACTCATTGTGTAAGTCTATATTGTATGAAAATTAAAGCAGCTAATATTTAGATTCGTTCAAAATGTTCAATGTCACTCCATCACCAAAAATATCTCCATTGATCAACAATTCTTCCCATTGCCGAATCAGCCAATATACCGATAAAAATCGCAAACACGATGGAAAATATAGCAACATAGATAAAAAATGAGTATAAAGGATCTATTCCTTTTGAATATTTCGTTAGCAGTACACTTATCAAATAATATGGAATTAAAACGACCGCAAGCAAAATTGAAATGCTCAGCACAATGTTTCCATAAACATGGGATTTTAACAAAACTAGCAATAACGCGATAAGCGAAACAATGATCGCGGTGGTAAGATGTGCTCCATATATAGCTGTTACCTCTTGAAAAGATGCACTTGATCCAAACAATTTATTAACAATGAACATACACAATAACACGAGCGCAACAATAAGAAAAACAAATATAAAAACATTAAAAAATACCGAAACATACGAAGGTCCATCATAAAACTCATTTATCAGTCCTTGAGTACCATGAATTGCCGATTTAAATAGATTGCGGACAAAAACGCTAACCGTTAGTGTGACAATGAACACAAATAAAATAATGCTGATAAAGCCATTCACCCATTCATTTTTTTCTTTGACAAAAATGGATGACGGATGTTTCAAAAAATGAACGAAATAGCTTCCATACACTTTCGACTGCTTTTTAACCTTTTCTACATGTTCATTCATTTGCGTGGAAGCTGCTTGGCCATAAGACGGTTGAGAATTTCTGTTAATTGAAACCTGATCCCCGCCGCCTCCCGCTGTTTCTTGTAGATTTGGATCATTATTCAATTTTGCCCCGCATTTCCCACAAAAATTTCCTTTTTCTTGTTCATTTCCACATTGATGACAAATCATTTTCCTCTATTGTTCCTCCTCTATTGATTGGTATAACATGGGCAGCCGCCTACAATCGGCTTGCCCAAACATTGAATGAAGGTCTTCTACGAATTTAATTGAATCACTGTTCCTTTGTATTCATCCAATTTTCGATCAGTGTTTTATGCTCCTTGCTTCCAACTGTTTCTTTCGCATATTGCGGATCAACGATTGGATCTTGAATAGTGGATAATTTATGCGTTAGCACTCTTGTCACCGCTTCGTTGATGCGCTTTTCTTGAATTTTTCCGTCTTTCACTGCTTTCACTAAGCCATTATAAACCTCCACTTGATGCTCATATTCATGGCAAACGAGCAACAAATCCGCTCCGGCATTAATCGCTTCGATTGCCATATCTTCATATGAATAATATTTATTTACTGCGCCCATTTCAAGATCATCCGTGACAACAATTCCTTTATACCCCAGCTTTTCCCGAAGCAGCTTTTGAATCATAACAGAAGATAAACTTGCTGGTTTGCTAGGATCATAACTTGGATATTTAATGTGAGTCATCATAATGAAAAATTGATTGTGATCTGTATTTTCAATGAGCTTTTTAAATGGATAAATATCGGAATTCTCTAAATCCAATTTGTCCGCTTTTACAGAAGAAGTGTCAATATGCGGATCAACACTGCTTCTTCCGTTGCCGGGAAAATGCTTGAGCGTTGCTGTAATCTTCGCTTCATGCAATCCTTGAACCACTTTTGCACCATACGTATAGACTGCTTCCGGATTTGTACCAAAAGATCGGCTGTCAGTCTCTGACAAATCCAAAACGGGTGCAAAATTTAGATGAAATCCCATGGCAGCCAATTCCCTTCCGTTCAGAAGAGCAATATCGTACACCGCTTTTTCATTTGCAGCTTGCCCTAGCTTCTGTTGGGATGGGATGGGAGACACTTTTTCTCTCATCCGCAAAATGTCTCCCCCTTCTTGGTCCACTCCGATCATAAGCGGCACTCCAAACCGCTTTTTCAGCGCGAGCCTTTGCAAAGAATTATTTAATTGCGCAACTTGTTCCGGAGTCTCCATGTTGCGGTCAAACAAAATGACAGAACCGATATGTTTGTTTACAATTAAATCGGTTATTGCCTCGTCTTTTTCCGTGCTTTTAAAGCCAACCATCAAAAGCTGGCCGACCTTCTCGCCCAAAGACATATCATCCACTATTCTAGCTGCTTTTTCTTCGACCGTTTCTTCTTTCTTATCGTTTTTTTCTTCTTGCAAAGCTGCAACATTACCCGCTTCTTTTACTTCCGGTTCTTCACGCTGCTCTTGAATCTTTGTTTTTTGATTTTCCTGAAAGAGCGGCAATTTCGGGATTGATATAATGGCAAAAATACTCAAAATAAATATGGCGAAAATGAGAAGCAAAGATTTCCATTTCATTCCGTTCTAGTATTTAGCTTTTTAATTTCAGGCGTTGCTAATTTCCAGCCGTCTGATTCCTTCACTAAATACCATTTCCCTCCCCATTCTTGTACTAATGTGGAGCCGTCGTCCTGTTTGTCATAAGAAGTTAATTGAAAACTCACTGTCGCTTGATCATTTTCTATACTTTCCACACTTACATTCGTAACTTCATTTTTAAAATTGTTTTTTAGCCCTTTAGACCATTTTTCATAGCTAATTTTACTGCGACGGCTTGAGGAAAACATTGCATATGCAGTTTCGTAATCACCGCTTGAGATACTAGTATAATGGCTCATAATCACATTTTCGATCTCCGATTGTTCATCATGATAGTCTTTTAATGAATCTCCAACATCTTCGAAATCTTCCATTGGAATTTCTTGTTCAAATAATAGATCAATCGTTTCCCCGGCTTCTTTAATTGTCTTTTTATTGCTTTTCAACGTACCATCAGCAGTTTTTATTTCGGCATGAAGCGTCATCGAACCGTCTGTTGCAACTGGTCCAAACTCTTCTACATCCGAAATTTTTAAACCTGTGCTCTTTCCATTGACGAATAAAGTGGCATCTTCAATATTTGAATATAAATATACATAATCTCCAGTTAAATCAAAATTTATGTACACTTTATTTTCTTCTGCATCACTTGGCGAAACTTCTTCCACTTGCTTTACGTCTGCGTATTCTCCTTTGTATACTGCTTGCACTTTATGATTGATTGGCAAAAACGGCCCGTAAGTCCGTTCTTCGTCTTTTTTTATAGGTTCATATTTTTTCCCATCTATGTAAATATGGCTATCATGATTTGCCGTTACGACAATATATAAATTTTTAGGTATGAGTGCATAATAATCAAAAAATAACCATTTTTTTCCTAATTTATTAATCGAAATATCTGCATCAGTACGCTCAGGAAATGCCCCTTTTTCATAAATAACAGCTTCTTCATGCAAGCTATTTTTCAGTTCAGAAAATTCCGATGGGTTCATTTGATAATAGTCAATTAATTGTTTGGCCACTTTTTCATCTATTTTTATATCCGATTGCTTCGAGTTTAGTAAATGAGCCACTTTTTTTGCATCATGATTGTTGACAGCTAGAATAAAATTTTCCGCCAGTTTTGTCGGTTTATAGACCGATTTTACAATAAAAAATGAACTTGCAATTACTAAAATTAATAGAACTCCAATACTTGCAAAAATCTTAGATTTTTTCGTTGCCAGCACCGGTCTTCTTGATCCTGATCCCTCCCCTGCCGTCATTACATTTTGTGATTGTACGGCGTTTTGTGATTCTACGACTTTCGCGCCGCAATTCGTACAAAATGTTTGATTTTCTTCTAATTGGTGTCCGCATTGTTGACAATAGTTCAATTATATCACCTGCTTTCTTCATACATTTCAAGGAGATTATATCATTTCATAAGGCTTTTGATAGGTTTTCTGAATAATTAGACATTAAAACAAACAGCACTCTTCTTAGAGGCTTTTCAAACATTTTTTAAGCTTCTATCAATCGGAGTGGAGACTTTGAACAAAAGGGTGTTATATGCCCCTTTTTTCATTAAGTATAGGAAAACCCCCGACTGAGTTGAAATTCATACATTTTACTTATATAAGGAATTTTGTTATAATATTTATTAGCAACCAGTAGGTTTGAGTGCTAACAATATACGCCACTTTCATTTTTCATTCATCCATCTGTTATGAACTTCATAATCATAGACTAATGGAGGGATGACAAATGAAAACATTACTGTTAGCTGGTGGTTTAGGAACACGTTTACGCCCATTAACTGAAAATTTGCCGAAACCGATGGCACCCATTGCTAACCGGCCATGGCTCGAACACCTCATCACTTATCTTCGCGATCAAGGAATCAACCAATTCGTAATAGCCTCACATCACTGTTCAGATGTCATAAAAAATTACTTCGGAGACGGCAAACGTTTCGGTGTAGACATTGAGTACTCTGATGAAACACATCAAATGGGAACAGCAGGAGCTATCAAAAATGCTGAAAGATTTTTGAAGGAAAGATTTCTTGTTGTAAATGCCGACATTGTTCACTTGCCAAACTTGATTCCTCTTCTTGAATTTCACGAACAAAGCGGCGGGATCGCCACAATTGCACTGACGGAAGTAGATGACCCTTCTTCTTACGGTGTCGTTCAACTGGACGATTCCAGCCGGATTTTGCGTTTTGTTGAAAAGCCTCGTCGTGAAGAAGCACCATCAAATTTGATCAATGCTGGTTTGTACATTCTTGAACCAGAAGTAATGCGCTACATTCCAGCAGGACGTGAAGTTTCTATCGAACGTGAAACATTTCCCACCCTTATTCAAAAAAGCAAAAATGTATACGGAAAAATAAGCAGCGGTTACTGGTTTGATATGGGAACACCAGAACGTTACCGGAAAATTCATTGGGACGTTCTTGAAAATCGGAACCCGTTGCCTACTCGCGGAAATCAAGTTCAACCGGGCGTTTGGTTAGGAAAAGACACCAAAATCGGATCTGGCGTCCGCTTTATCCCTCCTGTTTTAATCGGGGATAATGTCGAGGTAGGCGATCAGTCAGTAATTGGTCCGTTTGCAGTGATTGGTGATCATTGCCGCATTGGCTCCAAAGTGCATTTTTCAAACTCTATTCTTTGGGATCAATCAAGCATAAGCGATAATATTCGTGTCAACAACAGTATTATGGCTTACAAGACATTCTTAAATGAAGGTAAAGTGTACGATAACTTGATCTTGAACCAATATGAGAGGGTGATGCAAGCATGAGTCGAATTGCATATGTCAGCACATATCCTCCGCGCCGCTGCGGTATTGCTACCTTCACTGAACATGTATTTACAAACGTAAGCACTGCTGGCAAACGCGGTAATCGTGACCCAATCATTGTACTTTATAATGAAAATGATGACAGAAATGTATATGAAAATAATCCGAGATTTTGGCCTTTGCCAATGCAAGATCGTTCAGCTTATGTGAAGATGGCCAAAAGGGTCAATCGAAGCGATATTTCTGTTGTAGTTTTGCAGCATGAATTCGGCATTTTCGGCGGTGAAGCAGGAGAGTACATAGTCGACTTTGTACGCGCATTAAATAAACCGCTCGTCACGACGTTTCACACGATTTTCTCTGATCCTAAGCCGCCATATCGGCAAGTCCAGCAGGAAATTGCCGATTTAAGCGACGCTATAGTCGTCATGAATCGCAAGGCTGTCTCTTATTTAGTCCGAGCGTATAATTTGCCCGAAAATAAAATTGTCTACATTCCACATGGATCGCCTAAACCTCGAGATAACGAGCGGGTTCAGCTTCGCCGCCAGCTGGGATTTGAAGGCAGAAAAGTATTGCTTACATTTGGATTACTGAATCGCGGCAAAGGAATCGAGTCTCTAATTTCAGCCCTCCCAGAAGTTGTCCGTGAAGTACCGGAAACGTTATATATTATCGCGGGACAAACGCATCCTGAAGTGAAAAAGCGGGAAGGAGAATCATACCGTGAAGAGCTGCAAAACATGATTCGTCAGCTCGGATTAGAAGAGAATGTCCGAATGATTGACCGTTACTTTAATGAAGAGGAGCTCGTCTCCTACTTAACAGCGTGTGATCTATATGTAACTCCTTATCCGGGCTTGCAGCAAATCACAAGCGGAACGCTGGCTTATGCCGTCGGAATAGGCCGTCCGATTCTCTCCACGCCATACGAACATGCGCAAGATTTATTAAAAGGCTGTGAAGAACTGCTTCTTCCGTATGGCGACATCAAAGCATGGGAACAGCGATTAAAAGAGCTATTAATGGATGACAATGCATTGCACCAATGGGAAAATCGAATTCGGCAGATTGGAAAGGCAACCCATTGGCCAACTGTCGGGATGCAATATTTGAAGCTGTTTGCCAAAATCGGCGAAATGGACTTGGATGAGAAGGGTGTGAAAGAGCCGAACGAAAGCGTGGTGAAACACGTTGCCCCAACCAAATATTAATTTTGATCATTTGGAACGTTTAACTGACGATACAGGGTTGATCGAGCATTGCCTCGGCCGGATTCCGCGCCGTAAAGAAGGATATTCAACAGACGACAATGCGCGCGCCCTTTGGCTTTGTATTGAATGGATAGAGCTTCTTCAAGATGAACCGTCTGAATTGAAGAGACTCTACGGAATGCTTGATCGGTATTTAGCCTTTTTGCTTTGGGCTCAAAGGGATGATGGATGGTTTCATAATAACTTTTATTATGACCGAACACCTGAATCGGAAACTCGTTCTGAAGATTGTCTTGGTCGATCAGTTTGGGCAGTGACAATGGCCTATTTAAAACTTAATGACAATGCCCGCCGCTATGTGGCAGCAGAAATTTTGCGCAATGCCCTTTCTGCATGCCGCAAGCTTCGTTTTGCCCGCAGCCAAGCATGGGTGCTGGCCAGCTGCAGCAAACTGCTCATGGAAAAGAAAAACAGCATTTCCTCTCTTGGAATAGCAGAAGATGAACTTAGACAATTGGCAGAGACATGCGAACATAGTTTATTAACAGCATACAAAGAGCACCGAACGGAAGATTGGCATTGGTTCGAAAAACAAATGACATATGCAAATGGAATTTTGCCTTGGGGATTATTTTTATCCTATCGATACAACCGTCGCAATGAAACATTGCGAATTGCCAAAGAGAGTCTTGATTTTCTCATCGAAAAGATGGGCGGATTCAACAGCTCCTCCATTCGTCCAATCGGCAACCGGGGTTGGTGCAGCCGCCACAATCGCGCCGACTGGGATCAGCAGCCCATCGATGTTATGAAACTAGCTTTAGCTGCAAACGAAGCTTATCATATTTTGGATGATTCTGCTTACTTACAAGTTGTGCTGCGCTGCCGAGACTGGTTTTATGGTGGGAATGACCATCACATTCCTTTAGTCGATCCTAGCGATGGCAGCTGCTGCGACGGTCTGAACTCCGATGGCCCTAATCAAAATCGGGGCGCGGAATCAACACTTTCCTATTTAATGACTGAAGCTTTAGCACATCCGCTAAAATTGGAAGTATTCGAAAAGATTTAATAAAAAATCTTTTTTCAGTTGTTCAAAAAAGTTCATCCGCCTTTTCCTCTATTCTTCGGACGATATGGCGATTGCATTGGGGAGATCATCATCTCCCTAATTTTTTTGCTGTTTTCTTTTCCTCCAAGCTATTTCCTCGAGCTGGATCTGAAAACGCTTAAATGAATTTTTTGTTATTCCACAACCTTTTGCAATTTTTTTAAAATGTTCATCCAGCCATGATTCATCCGTTCACGAACAACAGAGCTTTTTTCATTTACTTTAGGCAGCACATCGTCAGGATGCTTCCATCCGCTGTGAATAAGAGTAAATTCAGTTTTATCCCCTAAATCCTTCAAAATAAATGAAACAACCCAGCCTTCTGTATCCCATGTAAAAGAGAGGCGGTAAGGCGGTTCAAGTTCTACCACTTTACATGGAGACGGCCCGAAAGGAGATTGCAGATGGAATTCATGTCCCAGCTTTGGCTGAAAATCATTTGGCATGAACCATGACGCAATCCCCTCTGACGTAGCCGTCGCCTCCCAAACTTTTTCAATTGAGGCTTCTAATACAATTGATTGATGAATGTCTTGTAATGGATTTTGATGATTTTTTTCCATAGTCTTGCTCCTTTTTACATCATTTAGTTTCAAATTATATGAAACCACAAGGTATTATGTCAAATGCACTGACTCATGAAATAGAAATTCTTAGATATAAATGAAAAAAACCGTTCCGAACTAGAACGGTTCTTTATCTTTGTAAACGCTGTCATTTTTTACATCAGTTTCAAAGGATCATAAAAACAAATCTTTATTAATGGGCAAATTATTTCTCTCGCAATAAGTTAAGTAATGATCGATAAACCAAAATACATCTACCGTTTCAATGATACGGTCTTGATCATCGAGAAATTCAAGCGGTCCGTTTAAATGAAACACAGTTTCCATCCCTTCGTCGGAAACGAGTGTATGTGTCCTGCCCGGACTTTCGCGAATAAAATCTCCCGGTTTTGCGATCCAGTCGTATTCTTTGTAATACCAGCTTCCTTTAATCACATAACCAGTGACAGGACCTCGGTGGCGATGCCTGCCAAGCGTGCCGCCAGATCCAACCCGAAGAACATTGACGGAAGTATTGCTGCGTATATCGAAAGACAAATGACGTATCCAGACGTTTTCTACAAACGGGACCCAAGGCGAAGTTTCTAAAGAAGAATGGATATAACCTTCAGAAAGTGCAAATTGATCTCGTCTCACATCTACTCTTTTTTCCACCTGTACATAATGATCCACAATATCTCCCCGCACCTTTTTATTTCTCTTTTAAAACAAGGTGAAAAAATTCACTAAATGTATATGATTTCTTCATCCAAATATGACAAATTCTTTTTAGTCTAGAAGAAGGAAAGGTACTGCTAAAATTTTTAGAATTTACAATAATTAACATATTGGGCTATAATCTAATATGAATAAAAATTATTCATTTTTGTCATTTCATTTTCTCCCCTGCTTTATGGGCATATGCAAAAATAAAGATCAAAACAGAGGTGAAAGCAAATGAGAATAAGCTTAAAAGCAAAAATGTTGTGCGGATTTTCTTTAGCTGAACAGTCTGCAGCAGGAATTGAACAAACATCTGCCCATCCGAACAGACGAATAGCTCAATGGAAGATATTTCAGTAAATTCCGTGAAGTTGGCAAATCTGGCAGAAGAGCTCAACGGGTTCGTTCAACAGTTTAAACTATCTAACTAATTCCTAATACCAATATTTCAAGCTGGTCGAATACGTTTCATGCGAATGGCATTCCAAAATACAAGAAAAAGGACAGCCTTTGATTAAAGAGGCTGTCCAAAAATCCGTAAACACCCAAACGATCGCGCTTTATTTTCCTTGTACGACGGCTTCAATTGAACTTCGTCGCCAGCAAATGATCCAATTCCCCCCACTGTTTAAAACAAGTTTCGGGTTGGAACCAATTTTCCCAACGAGAATAGATTTTTACAAGCCAATTCATCTTTTCACTTCGGTCTAAAAAAGGTGATAAATAACAACAGTTCTTAGCGTTAACTAGACGACTTGGATTTGGCCAGTTTCGTATTTTTCAATGACTTGTTTTGCCAAAAGACAGTAATAAAAAGTGTAAACACTAATAAAATGCATCCTAAAATGAAAGGATACAAAATTTGAATATCATATAATATTCCCGCCAACATCGGCCCCAATATATTTCCTATACTCATATAGGCGTTGTTTAACCCCATGGCAAAGCCTTGTTCATTTCCAGCCATCTTTGAAATAAGAGTGTTCAAAACAGGACGCAAGATGGATGTTGCAAGAAAAATCAAGAGGGTGATGACAAAAAACAGAGAATAGCTGCCGGCAAACAATGAAAGGAAAAAACCAATTGCAACTACGCCTAAAAAGAAATTTAAAACGGCTCCTTCCCCAAAGCGGCCGACAAGCTTATCGACCACAAACAACTGCACAATCACACTTATCAGTCCAGTTAATGTAACCATCCAAGCAATTTCTTGCGGTGTTGCCCCAAACTGATCATCCATATATAACCCGATGACAGATTCATAAGCCATTAAACCAAAGCTCATAACAAGAGTAATAATCAACAGCATAAAATACGGCTTATGAGCGGACGAAACCAATTTTTTTAACATCGGCTCATCATTGATTTGCGTTTTTTGTTCCGGGGCATGTTGTTGTTCAACACTTTCTTTTAAAACTGTTAATGAAAAAATAACAGCCGCTAAAGAGACGATCGTTGCAACAAGAAAAGGCATTTTCAATCCAAAATCAGCAAAGAAACCGCCAACCCCTGGTCCTATTACAATCCCAAGCGACATGGCTGCTGAAATGAAACTGTTGCCTTTAGCCCGCTGCTCAATTGTCGTAATATCGGCAATATAAGCAAAAATAGCGGGTACCAGAAGCGCGGAGCCTATCCCCCCAACTACACGCGAAGCGTACAGCCACCAAATGGAATCAAATGCGTAAAAGATAAACATAGAAACAGTTAAACCGATTAATCCTAAAACAATCATTTTTTTCCGGCCATACTGATCTGTCCATTTCCCTGCAATTGGAGAAAACACAAGCTGGGCTCCTGCAAATATTGCGACCATTAAACCAGCTGCCGTACCGCCTTGATCAATGGACTCCAAATAAGCAGGCAATATGGGGATAATAATGCCGAAGCTTCCAATAGTTATAAACATGTTAATCATTAAAATAATCATTTTTCTCCACTGAGACATTGACATAGTGAGTACCTACGCTTTCTTCCGGTCTATTTCAAGCACATAGAAAACCTGCTATTCCGTTTTCTGGACAGCAGGTTTATTCTAAAGGCATACTGCGGTGATTTGTATTTAGCATTTTCAAACACATACTAATCCTATCCAGAAAATATATTCGCTTCCTTAAAAATGCAGCTTAAAGATAGAATTAGTTAGTCATATCCAAACCATCATCCTTCCGCTTTTTTACAGATTTATAATATCTTATAACATCAAACAAATCAAATAAAAATTTAAATTCAATGCAGGCAACATAATGTTGAAAAGGAAAAAAACAGAAATCCCGACCGAGAGCCTGAGGAAAAAATCCGGGCGACGAAAAAGAAACTCGGCATAGACGGTACGAATGAAAGCAAAATGATGTGCCATCAACATAAAAGCTAACGTATGATGTAATCAATACAGGCATTTAAACTTAGCAGACACACTATCCGGCATGCTTTAAGATCCGCTGTCTTTCATTCTACTTGAAGTAAAATGTATTCGCTTAGAATTTGAAGATCCAGCGAAAACTCAAAAGGGCAAAATACATGTGGTTTTGCATGATTCCAACTTTTTCCCCGTTTTGTTCGGGGGCTGCCTATGATAATTCATTTGATGAAATAAAATCCACTGAAATTGATTCATTTGAAACGAATTTTTAGCACATAAAAAACCCCCTCAAAGTTGTGAGAGAGTTTAACCCCTTAAACAAACGTTTGATTAAAACCCTGCATGACTTAAAGTCCCAGCAAACTTACCTCCATAAACAGCGCTCTCATCAAATTTTGTATTTGGTCAATATTATCGTTTCATGGACATGTTTGGACAATTTTATTATCGACATTTAAAATGAATATCCTGTACATGTTTTCATCTTCATCAAACGTTTAGATGCCCCACGATGAACACCTCCTAATTTAGAGCCTGCCTTAATCTAAAAATGCCTTCCGCAATTTCTTCTTTTGTCAAATTTCCATATCCTAAAATAATTTTGTTTTGATGGATTCCTTTTTGAATAGCATGAACTTCTACAGGATAAATTTTCACTTTATGCTTCTTCATTATTTCATTTACTACTTGATCTAAAAACACGATGTTTTGAAATTCTGCGACTAAATGCAAACCGGTGGAATCGCCAAAAATTTTAACTGTGTCGCCAAATTGTTCAATCAAACATTTTTTTACATGGTCACGACGCGCTTTATATATTTTTTTCATTTTCCTGATGTGGCGCTCTAAATGCCTTTCATCAATGAAACGCTTTGTAACTGAAAGGGCTGAGGTGAAGGAAGTGGCAAGGCCTTCATATGGTTTTGAGTTTATACAAAAACCGTAGCGTAAATCGCTAATCGCTGGATGGATGTTAAGGCTTACCGGTTGCTGAAACGGACATCCTGTATCAAAAGGCTAATAAGCGTGAAACTTGTATCAATAATAAACAGCTCTTGCACCAATACAAGCTGTTATGAAATCTTTATATTAAATTTTCAAAAAATTATAACAAAATGACAATTTATTTCTTACTTCGACATTATCGCTATGCTAAATTTTAAACAGTTATATTTTATTCCAATAATGATCATTTTTAAATGGAAGGAGATGGGATTATGGAGAAGCAAAAAAAACAGTGGGAGCCGACAGCTATCAAGGAACTGAAAAAGCCAGCAGGCACCTCGATTGTGAAAGCGGCTGGATGTATGAGCTGCTGGGCCTCAAAAAGTATCTCGATGACTAGAGTCTGCTGGCTCCCACATCCGGCAATGCGCCTGCTATAACCATTATATTCAAAAGGATTGCAATGGAGCAGTTTTTTAACTGCTCCCTAAAGTAAAGGAGGATTTTATGTCAAAACTGTTAGAAACGGCAACTAACACTTCACCAGAATTTGCGATCCACTTCCAACCTCATGGGGCCATTTTGCTTGACAGAAAAAGCATGTTCTATTTTAGACTTAGCGGCAGGGGAACAGAATTAGCTTTAATGCTTGCCAAAAATAACAGTGTTCAAAAAACGGCAAGAATTTGGGAGATTCTTTCAAAAGAAAAGGTAAGTGAGGAAGAATTAAATAACGAGCTAGATTCACATCCATTTACATCAGCGTGGAAAAAAGGCCTGCTAAATCACCCTTTGATGATCACCGGATCTACAGAGTACTATTTGCCAATCAGCTGCACCCTTCAATTAACAAATATGTGCAATTTGAAGTGTCCTTTCTGTTATGCAAGCTCAGGAAAACCGTATCCAGATGAACTATCATCTTCCCAATGGATAAAAGTGTTGCAAAAACTCGCATCTCACGGTGTAGCTGACATCACCATTACAGGCGGAGAAGCAAAGCTAACAAAAAATTTCCTGAAAATCATTGCCACAGCCAGTTCTTTATTTACGAACGTCAACCTTTTTAGCAATGGCCTAAATTGGCGCGACGATGAGATTGAACTGATCAGCTACTTGGGAAATGTCAGTGTCCAAATAAGTATAGATGGAAACAGCAGCACCCATGACAAGTTAAGAGGGAGAGAAGGAGGATTTTCCGAAAGCTTGAAAAATGCCGAACGTTTTGCTCAATCATCGGTTCCCGTCCTCATTGCTATGACTGTTAACCAACTCAACTACAAAGAAGTTTATGAAGTAATCGAAAAATCGGTAGACGTTGGCGCAGTTGTATTTCGTGCGGGTCAAACTATTCCCGTAGGCAGAGCATCAGAATATCAAGACATGACAAGCGAAATGAAGGAGAAAGTAAAGCAGCAGTTGGCAGACGCCAAAAAAAGATGGAGTGATCAAATCATTATTATTGATTGGGAAGACCACCATCAAAATGATAGTCTTACAGATTTCTGCACGCCGGGATTTTTGTCATGGTATATTCGTGCGGATGGACAAGTTACACCTTGTCAAATTGAAGATACATCCCTTGGACACGTCTTAAAAAACAGCATGCAGGAGATCGGTTCACCGGAAAGGCTAATGCAAGCGAAGCGACTTGCTAAACAATGTAGATGTATAGGAAAGATAGAATTACCTGAAGCCGATTTGCCTTTTACCATTCAAAAAGAAGCTGAGGTTAAACCATGATGACGACCATCATCCATTTATTATGGATCATCCTTCCTATTGCAGGAACCTTTCTGTTTTACAAATTCAAACCAAAAACGTACGAATCGCTATTATTACATAAAAAAGAAGCTCGGGAATTGGCAGTGCAATTCATTAAACGGTATTCCGGCATTGATGTATCAGATTGGGATTTTTATGCGATGTATTGGTACGACCGAAATACCGTCAATATGCTGCATCACCTAGGATTGTTAAACAAAGTTCGCCATATTTTATATCATTGGGGTTTAGTCGAATCATGGAGAATTAGATTCGTTCGAGAAAACCGATCAGTCATCATTGGCATCAATTCAAATGGAGAAATTACGTTTTACACCGCGAACCTGTCAAAGAAAGAAATGGCGAAACATAAAGGCGCTTTTTCCTCTCCGGAACAATTAAAAAAAGAGCTTGCCGTCTCAGATAATGGATTATGGGCTACATCTCAATTCACAGGTGCAGGCAGAAAAGAAGAAGACTTGGAAAATATTGAAACGTACTGGTATATTGCCGAATCTCAACCAGTAAGAATGAAAATAACGGTTGAAATCCATAACGGGCAAATATTCTATATCGGTTCAGAACAAGAGATATTGACAGAAGACATCGAAACAGCGGTTAAGAAAGAGCAAATGGAATCTACCTTAAATATGACGGGAGTATTAGCGTCATGCCTGGCCGTTATTGCAGCGATCATCATCCTTATCAACCTTCGCCAAAATGCCGGCATCACTGCAAGCATCTTGCTGGGGGCGGTTCTATTCTTTTGTAACATCATAACAATAAAAGAAGACATTCAACTGAGCATCGTCAATACTTATGATTCCCGCCTCAGCATAAAAACGGTTTATGCTCTTGGAATCTTATCGGCAATTTTAGCAGGATTGGCCACAGGTTTCGTCGTATATATATGTTCATTGGCAGGACACTCTTTGAGTAATGTTCTCCAAATAGCTTTTTTTGATAATGCTGTATGGCAGTTTTTCGTCGGCTTAAATGTCGGCATCGGCTGCTTAGGTTTTTTTTCAGCAATTTTTTCATGGCTGGAAGAGAAAAATTGGCTGCGAATTTCTCCCGAGTTGTCCAATCGTACCATTTACTTGTCGGGCTTTACATTTAAACAAGGATTAAGCATCGGCCTGCAAAGTTCCATTGCAGAGGAAACAGTCTACCGTTTGTTGATCATTCCGACGATATGGTGGTTGAGCGGCAATTGGGCTTTGGCGATCATCATTTCCTCCATTCTATGGGCCATTATGCACCAAGGAACAGGATTTCATCCCAGATGGATCAGATGGATCCAATTAGTGGTCTTTGGCATTATACTGGGATTCTTTTTCATCCAGTTCGGTTTTCTGTCCTCCTTAACCATTCATTTTATTTATAATTTTATTCTTGTCATGAAGCCGCTTTGGGATTACACTTTCCAGAAAAAATTGAAGGCCAGTGAAACCTTCAAACAACCCTCAGTATAACAATGGAGGAGAGGCATGAATATCATCCAAGTAACCAATTTGAAGAAAAAATATCGTAACGGCGATGGTGTAGAAGATATAACTTTTTCCGTTCATTCAGGAGAAATCGTAGCCTTATTAGGGCCAAACGGGGCAGGTAAAACAACAACCATTAGGTGTCTCGCTGGATTATACACCCCTGATGATGGGACGATCAAAATTGCGGGGCATTCCCCTGGTACGGTTGAAGCGCAGCAATCCGCTTCGCTAATTCCGGATCACCCATATTTGTACCCTACCTTAACCGTAGCGGAACATTTGCAATTTCGCGCCAGAGCCTTCAAAGTTGAAAAAAAAGACCTTCAAAAAAAAGTTTATGAAGCTTTAAAAGAGGTAAATATTGAATCGTTGGCGGATCGATTAAGCGGGCAATTGTCAAGGGGACAAAAGCAAAGGGTTATTTTGGCTGGCGCCATTATACAAAACGCTTCCATATATATATTGGATGAACCAACAATTGGTTTGGATATTTCTTCCAAACAATGGCTTGCCAACTGGCTTGTCCGTAAATCAAAACATCATAGCGCCATTCTCATATCCACCCACAGCCTCGAATTTGTATTGGAAACGGCTAACAGAGTGTTATTAATTCGAGAAGGCCGTATTGTAAAAGAAATGGCCGTACCAAAAAACAACGAAGAATATCCAGCCTGGAAGCAAGAAGTCATACGCAGTTTAGGGGATTGGTCAAATGATTAATATTTGGTCATTTTTGTTCCTTCAAGCGAAAAGAGAAATCGATAGCCAAAAACACGGGTTAAAATTCTTTCTGTTCATTTTTGTTTTATTTATATGGTTTTTTCTGTTTCAACTTGAATGGGGGGCTAATTCCAGAAGTTGGGACATTGCCTATACAGGATGGATTTGCTCAGGAATTTTTATTGTCATGACCATTTTTGGGCTGCTTTCCAACCGCATACCTGGGCTCATGCAAGACGTCATATGGCTTTATACCGCCCCTTATTCTTTCACTAAAATCGTTTATTCTATATTATTATGGCGATTGTCTTGGAAAGGGCTGCTCTGTCTTCTCTCAGGAATCACAGCTGATGCCGTTTATTTTTTGGCAGGAAATCCATTTGGCCGGTTAACAGCACAATCAATCCGATTACTTTGTCTCATTGTTTTATTAGAATCATGGATAATGGCTATGTCCTGTGCCAGAACTGTAAAAGGAACAAAAATTGCTTTCTCCTTTGTTGCCTTCATTCTCACCGTTATATATGGTATTGCTCTCTATGGTTCTTTTTTTCAAGCCAATGAATTGATTTGGCAGAAGTATATTAGCTACCATATCGGCTTTATCGGCTATTTATTTACAAACAGCTTTTTGCTGCAAGGGTTTCTTGCCTTTCTAATCATGATCGCCCTTTCGTTCATGATTATTCGAATAACAACGAAAAAATCGGAATGCAAAGAAAAATTGGTAAAAGAAGCTGATTTTTGGGCGGAGTTTCAAGATCATCAAACCGATTTTTTTAAAAACAGCCTGAAAGAGATGCACACATGGTGGGGGCTGAAAGGATTAAACGGTATTTTTTCTTTCCTTTGGCTCGAAATATTGCTTGCCAAGAAATACATTTTTTTTCATGCTACTCATTTGTTTGTTCTTCTCATCTTAGTTCCCGTTTTCATTGCAAAAAACATTTATTGGTTTTATATTTTGGTCGTTTTAACAATCGGAGCTTTTTTCAGCAGTTCCTACTATTCAGGATTAATTAGACATGCAAAGTCTGGAGATCTTTTTTTGCTGCCGGGAAAACTATGGAAAAAAGCATTGCTGCTGGAAGGCTCGAATACCGCTTGGATCTTTCTATTTTATCTTTATTGCGTGGGTATGTGGCATTTCCATTTCAACACTGCTTTTACAGATTTCCTTTCATTTAGTTTGTACGGGCTTGGAGGATACATGCTCATGCTTTCCATCCGCTGGGCGGCATTTGTTAGAACATATAAAAAAGACCCCTCTCTCAGCCTGATTTCATACTATAAAAATTTTGCTTTCATTTGTATGGGGAGCACCCTTTGTTACATCCTTTTGTTTTTTCTTTTCAAAAACCTTCTTTTCTATTGGCTGCCGCTTTTCATGATCGTGTTAAGCACGATTTTATTCTTATCTTTCTATCAATATGAACGTTGAATCAGAAGGGATTTAATACTTTTTCTTAAGGAGATGAATTTTCATGAGTTCAAATGAAATAATCTCTCAAGCCTTAACGAAACTAAAAAGCAGCGATGAAGCAACGGTATTTCAAGGAGTGAAAGAGCTAAAAAAAACGGGAAAAGCCGCTGTCCCAATACTCATAAAAGCTTTAAAAGATGAGAAATCCCTCCGAATGATTTCATCCGTTGTGCTGGGGGAATTTGGTTCAGATGCAAAGGAAGCAGTTCCCGAACTCGCTTCGCTTTTAAAAGATGACGACGAAGATATAAGAATGTCAGCTGCTTTATCCTTAATGAGAATCGGACATCACAGTCTGAACGCCCTCGTTGAAGTTGCACGAAATACAGAAGGAAAACCGCGTTTTTGGGCATCATGGGCAATCTCCTTGATCGATCCGTCTAAAATTGAACCTCTTATGTTGAAGTGTCTAAAAGAAGAACTGGATAAGCCGTCCGGAATGGTCAGTCCTTTTGCCGCGGAGGAAGCAATTGGCAAAATTATCGCTATGCAACTAAAGGATCAATGAGGAGGAACAGCACATGGATTTAATACAAACAATGACAAAAGACTTGCCGTGGCTGAACGTTCCAAAAAACGGCCATGATTTCCCATCATCCAATCGGCTTTTGTTTTATTTTTGGTCAATTAGCTGCCCGTATTGCAGTGAATTAACGGATCAGTTATTAGAAGAAACAGTTAATCTTGAAACCTTTCATGTCATTGCCGTTCATGTACCTTATACAGCTGAAGAGAAAGCATTGGAGCTTGTGAAAACACGAGTAGAGGAAAAAAAGATTACAATTCCTGTAGTTTTAGATCAAAACTATGCAATCGCACAATCTTTTGGTATTCAAGGAATCCCTGCTTTTTGCCTAGTCAATCAACAAATGAAGAAAGAATTATTAACAATGGGAGAGGAAGGTTTTCACAAAATGATGAAAAAAATTAAACAGCTAAAGTAAAGTCTTACCGCTTTTTTCTTGACTTTTTCACTGTAAAAAGAATCGGTTTACCTTTTTCAAATATTTCTCTATTAAAATTTATGTTCAACATTCCGTTAACATTTTTCTTGGAGCAATAAATTGAGAGAAAAATTTTTGTGGTTCCTTTTGAAGTTCATTTATTTGCCTTTTGGAATAGTGTCTTTATTCTAAAATCTCTTTTATTGTACATGATCCGATAAAACAGCAGCTAATCTATTAAGACCATCAAAAGGAACCTTTCCATATTCTGTTTCATTTTGCGCTCCCAAGTTTAAATGAAATTTTTTAAGGCTGTTGGAAATGCTATTCCCCAACTCGATGTACTTTTTAATGATAATGCATTCCAATTGCTGGTGAACATAAATTGGAGCGCCGTTCATTCCTGATGTAACATAGGCACTATGAGTTATTGTGTTATGATCAATTTTTCTTATGGAGCCGGTACTCTGTACATATCCAGGAGAAAACAGCTTGTTTAAATTGTTCTTTTAATGCTTCGTTTCCGCTTTCTCTTGGATCAAAACGCTTTATAGAAAAAGAGTTCAATACTAGATTCCGTCCTTCCTGTAAATTTGCAAGCTTTTTCTCCGCTATTAGCTGAATTAAAATATTTCCTACAGCCGTTGCTTCAGAGGGACCGGCAAAAACCGTTTTTCGGCTTACAGCAGCGGTCATTTCGTTTATGAAATCATTTTGCGAGCCGCCTCCGACAATATATAATGAATCGATTGTTCTGCCCGATATACTTTCAATTTCATCAATTGACAAGGAATATAGTATAGCCAGATTTGTAAATACACATCTCGCAATTTCTCCTGTTGATTGCGGCACAGGCTGAAGCGTTTCCCTGCAATATTTCTGAATTTCTTCTACCATATTGTCCGGATTAAAAAATCGCTGATCGTTAAAATTGATAAATTGTTTGCACGGAGGCGCCTTTCTTGCCTCATCAACCATTTGGGCAAAATTGTAATCTTTCGTTAAATGTCTTCTCACTTCTTGAATAATCCACATGCCCATAATATTTTTTAAAAAACGGTATGTCCCAAACACTCCCCACTCATTTGTATAATTGTAAAATAATGATTTTTCTGTAATGATTGGCGCATCCGATTCAATCCCAATCAAAGACCAAGTTCCGCTGCTTAAATACGCCCAATTTTTTTCAGCAGCAGGTACTCCTGCAACTGCGGAAGCTGTATCATGAGAACCGACTATAATCACTTTTGTTTCGGGCAGATCGTAATCAGGAAAATATTCGTTTCTGACATATCCGAGCATGTCCCCGGGGTAAGAAAACGGCGGAAACTGCTCACGCTCAATTGACAGCAGCTGAAGCAAATCTTGATCAAAATCTTTTTCTTTCACGTTTAAAAGCTGAGTACAAGATGCGCTTGTCACTTCCGTCACTGCACATCCAGTCAGTTTGTATCCTAAGTAATCAGGAACTGTCATAATCATTTTCGTTTTTTCAAGATTTTCTTTTTTTTCTTCATATAACTGGTATAAGGTGTTGAAGGATAAAAACTGAATGCCTGTTTTTTCATATATATCTTTTTTGGAAATATGCTTCGTAATCTTCTCAATCGTCCGTTCTGTTCTTTTATCTCTGTATGCTATGACCTCTTGCACCCTTTTTCCTTCTTGATCGACCAGCACATAATCTGTAGCCCAAGTATCGATTCCAAGTGTACACCTTTTCACTCCCAATGTTTTGGCATATGCCAATCCCTTTACAATTTCCGTCAGCAAATGATCAATATCCCAATAATACGTTCCATTTCGTTCCGTAAAACCATTGGCAAATCGGTGTATTTCTTCAATTGTCAATTTTCCATTTTTTATATCCCCTATGACAAGCCGTCCGCTTGATGCACCGATGTCAACTGCGATATGTGTCATTTTATCCCTCCTAAAATTCACACAATCTATGAAGCTGCTAAATGTTTCGCTTAAAAATTAGGATAGCGTTCCATAACTAGACATTTTCTTGCTGCTCATGCAGCAGGTCAAAATCTGAGTAAACATTTGTAAACAACTTTTCTTCCATTCTTCAAAAAATTCATTGGCAGTAACCATTAAAAAAATTTTCCCTTTCCACAAATCTCTTTACGTTTCCTGCCAATAAAAATATTGATATTTTAGCCTTCACTCTTTTTATTTCAAGGCAAAGAACTTACCAGACCTGCAAAAATAGAAATACTTTCCAAAATAACGAAACCCCTCTCCAATTGCAAAAATGTGAGAGGGGTAATCTCTTTAACGAAAATTAGAAGTCATAGTCTTTGGCATTATCCTTTGTGAAATCTGTAGGCGGTCCCATAATGACCGTTTTACCATCCTCCCAAACTTCCACTTCTCCTACACCATCTATATTTTGGCCGTTTTCAGGCTTTTTGCCATCAACAAGATCTTTAGCTAAAGCGACTGTCAAATATCCTAATTTGTCAGGCTCCCAAAGGATTGCTACATCTAATGAGCCATCCTCTAAAAATGGAGCTGAATCCTTCGGAAGTGCTGTTCCGACAACAGCGATTTTGTCTTGAAGACCTTTCTCTTGAATAGCTTGAGCTGCGCCAAGAGGAGCAGGAGTTGAAAATGCCATAATCCCTTTAAGGTTCGGATATGATTTAATTAAATCAAGCGTTTTTTGGTATGCCACTTGCTGCTTTTCATCAGTCGCAATTTTATCTGTTACTAGCTTTATTCCTGGATAATTTTCTTCAAGTTCCTTCTTCGCTGCATCGATCCATGAATTTAAGTTTGCTGCCGCAAGACCACCTGTGAGAATGGCAATTTCCCCTTCTTCAGTCCCCATTTGTTCAACTAATGATTTTGCGATATGACGGCCATAAGCTTCGTCATCAATTTGGTGGACAGAAAGTTCAACTAAAGATTGATCTGCTGGTGTATCCCAGTCCATCACGATAATTCCTTTATCCTTCGCTTTTTGTAATACAGGCGATAATGCAGCTGCATCATTCGGTGCAACAGCAATTACATCCACATCTTGACTAATTAAATCTTCAATCACCTTAACCTGCTGGGCAGCATCTGCCTCTGTTGGACCTGTATAAATCACTTCGACTCCAAGATCTTTTCCCGCTTGAATTGCTCCTTTTTCAGATGCATTGAAATAAGGAATGCCAATTAGTTTAGGAACAACGGCAATTTTGATTTTTCCATCGCCCCCGCCAGCCTCATCTTTTCCATCTTTAGATGAATTTGAATTCCCCCCTGCACCCTGCTGAGAAACACATCCTGCAAGAAGACCAAATACAAGCAATAAAGCGACAAATAAACCTGCAATTTTTTTCATACTGTTCCTCCTTGTAAATTTATAGTTTATAAATCTTTTAACCAATTAAAGAAAAGTCATTATGCTGTTTCTGCAAGCTTTTTTTGCTTGTTTTCATCAGCCTTTACTTTAATAAAGTTAATAATTAACACCGCGATTAAAATAACCCCCATAATCACTGTCACAATCGGTCTCGGCACTCCCATTAGATTTAAGCCGCTGGATATCATTTGAAAAATCATAACTGCATATAACGTGCCGATCACTTTCCCATAGCCTCCTTGGATTTCAGTACCGCCAAGAACGGCTGCTGCAACGCTTTGCAATAAATAGGATGATCCAAGATCAACTTTTACTGTGTTATATCTTGATGTCATGATGATAGAAGCAATTGCTGCTAACAAAGCACTATATAAATACACCTTCATTAAAACCTTGCTGTTATTAACCCCTGAAAACAAGGATGCAACCGGATTGCTTCCAACCATATAAACTGATCTTCCCCATACTGTTTTATTCAGCAGTACGGAAGTCAAAATAGCGACAAAGAGAAAGATTATAATCGAAAGCGGAATGAGCCCCAGATAATAACCATTTCCAATCAGCGTGTACTCAGGGCTGAATCCGGATATTGAATTTCCTTTTGTAATGCTGAGAATAAGCCCTTCAAACAATACCATTGTCCCAAGGGTTACAAGAATCGGTGATACTCCGATCTTGGCTATAATAAATCCATTCATAAAACCGCAAAGAAGTCCAACTGCAATGCCTCCTAAAATCGCAATGATCATCGGATATCCATTGCTTGATAATATCGCAATTGCTACCCCTGCCAGCGCTGCCGTATACGTGATCGACAAATCGATTCCGCCTGTTACGATCACCACCATCATGGCTAAAGCAAACAAACCGAACTCAGGCAGCTGAAACATCATATTTGTCAAGTTATTGCTTGATAAAAATCCCGGAACACTTATGCTCATCAAAACAAATAGACCGATGGCAATGAGTCCGAGTATATTTTCTTTTGAAAGCGTAACCTGTTTCATCCTCTCCCCCCTTATGCTTCCACTTCAATTTTTGAAAGCTGCTTTTGCGAGCGTTTATATTGAATATGGTCATACGATACAGCGATTAAAATAATTGCCCCTGTAAAAACCTTTTGCCAGAAAGTATCAATTTTCGCTAATATTAATCCATTTTGTATAATTCCTAGCAGAAGAACACCTAATATCGTTCCAAATATTGTTCCGCGTCCTCCCATTATATTGGCTCCTCCCAGCACCACTGCAGCAATAACCATTAATTCCAAGCCAAGCATTCCGTTCGGATCTACCGCTTTTGTATAAGAAGTTTGAGCAATCGCAGCAATCCCTGCTAAAAAGCCCATATAAGAAAAAACAAATATTTGAACTTTGCTGTAGTTAATTCCGACTCGGACAGCCGATTCTTTGTTTCCGCCAATAGCCATTACTTCGCGGCCGATTAATGTGTATTTAAGAATGTACCATGTCAAAGCTGCTGTAATGATAAAAAGCCAAATAATAATGGATATTCCAAAAACAGAGAAATTCGAAAATTTTAAGAAAACAGTTGGGAAGTTGCTGCTGTTCAAGTATTGGCCGTTTGTAATATACAGAACAAGTCCGTTAATAATACTCATCATCCCTAAAGTAACGACAATCGCCGGAATTTGAATTTTTGCAACTAAAATTCCATTGATGGAGCCTAACAGCACTCCGAAAAGCGGAGCAATGACAAAAATTAACACAATGGTCAGTGGGCTATCAGGCAAAAACATCATCGTCTTGCCCAAAACGACACATACCGCGCTTGTCACTGCTGCAACAGATACATCAATCCCCCCTGTAATGATGACAAGCGTCATTCCAATAGCCAAAATGCCTAATACTGCATTTCCTTTCACAACATCCAACAAATTATCTGCTGTTAAAAATACCGGGCTAATGAAGGCCAATATGATGCATAGAAGTAAAATAATGACAGCAACGCTCATTTCTTTTGATTTTAAAAACGCTTTCATAATTGTGCCTCCTCGCGGATCTTACCCTTTTGCCCAAGCAATGCAAGGTTCATGATGCTTTCCTGTGTCGCTTCATGAATCCCGAGTTCGCCTGCAATTCGTCCATGGCGCATAACGATAATGCGATCGCTAACAGCAAGCACCTCAGGAAGTTCAGAAGAAATCACAATGATTCCCATTCCATTTGCCGCTAATCCTCTTAAAAGCTTATGGATTTCTGACTTGGCACCGATGTCAATTCCGTTAGTCGGCTCATCGATAATCAAAATTTTAGGATTTGTTGACAGCCACTTTCCTATGACTACCTTTTGTTGATTTCCACCTGACAAATCGCCGGCAGCCCTGTATGGCAGCGGCGGTCTGACATCTAATGATTGTATATAATGCTTAGCTAATTCTATTTCTTTTCTTCGATTAATCAGCAAAAATTTATTTTTTAATTTTTTCAACACAGGAAGCGAAATATTGTTAATGATTGATTGTCTTAAAATAAGCCCTTGCGTCTTCCGGCTTTCAGGAATATAAGCAATTCCTTTTTTTACTGCCTCTTCTGAAGACTTGATCACAGTCTTTTGACCGTTAATGATGATGTCCCCTTTGTAAGGACGATTAATGCCGAAAATAGCTTGCGCCAGCTCGGTGCGACCAGAGCCTACAAGCCCTGTAATTCCAAGAACCTCCCCTTCCCTCAGTTCAAATGAAATATCTTTGAAATTTCCTTCTTTCGCAAGGTTTCTTACTTCAAGCAATGTTTTGCCTGAGGCTGCCTTTTCTTTATTTTTTTCATATAAAATTTTCCGGCCAACCATTAACGTAATTAGTTTTTCTTCTGTTAATTCATTTGCATGATACGTACCGACATATTTGCCATCTCTTAGAACGGTGAATCGATCAGAAACTGTAAACAGTTCTTTTAATTTATGGCTTACAAAAATAATTGAAATCCCTCTTTTTTTCAAAGAAAATATAACTTCGTACAGCTTCTCTACTTCACCGGCGGAAAGTGATGATGTCGGCTCATCCATGACGATTAATTTCGCATCAAACGCAAGCGCCCTCGCTATTTCGACCATCTGCTGCTGGGCTATGCTCAGTTTTTCTACCGGTGTTGAAACATCAATCTCAAAATCAAGCTCTTTTAAAGCCTTTTTGGCCGTTTTTTCCATAAGAGCCCAATCAACTTTTTTCCAAGAATGCTTATCGCTGTCTCTTCCTATATAAATGTTTTCTGCTACCGATAAATTCGGAAATAAGCTTAAGTCCTGGTAAATAATTGATATGCCGCGCATAGTGGCATCAATTGGTCTTCGTATTTTTGCTTCCTTTCCTTCAAAGAAAAACTGGGCTCCTGGATCAGGCTGATAAACTCCAGCTAGTATTTTAATGAGTGTGGATTTACCGGCGCCGTTTTCTCCAATAAGGGCATGAACTTCCCCTTTCTTTACTTCAAGCTTCACGTCATCTAATGCTTTTACACCAGGAAATGTTTTGCTGATATTTAACATTTGAAGCAAGTATTCACTCATGCTATCACCTTATTTCTAACCAGTTGTTATTCCATTTTCTTTGCAATATTGCTTTACTTCCTCAAGTGTCGGAATGCCGTCTTGCGCACCCTTTCTAGTTACTTTGATGCCGGAAACAATAACAGCAAATTTGGCAGCTTCCTCTAATGTTTTTCCATCAGCAATTGCGCATGCAAGAGCCCCGGCAAAGGAATCTCCAGCTCCAACCGTATCAATAGCTTTTGCCTTTAACGGCGGTATGAATAAAGTCTTGCCTTCATCATAAAGCACGAGACCGCTTCCTCCCATTTTAATAATGCTCTTTTTCATTCCAAAATGAAGGTGGAAATGCTCTGCTGCTTTGATTGCGCTTTCTTCTGAATCAGCTTTAATACCTGTCAATGTATAGGTTTCCTGTAAATTCGGCGTTATAATGTCGGCATACTGAAGAGCCTCGAGTACTATGCCTTCTGCAGGAGCCGGATCTAATATAACAAACATCCCTTTTCGTTTTGCTGCTTTCATCGCCTGGATAACGGCTTCAACAGGTATTTCCATCTGAATGAGAAGCACATTGCTGTCCTCAATTGTATTGATCCTTTCCAATATATCTTCAGCGGTTAATGAATCATTTGCGCCTTTTATCACGAGCATTGTGTTTTCAGCTGATGAATCAACTGTAATTAAGGCGCTGCCTGTAGGAACGTTCGGCACTATTTTGATTAATGTCGTGTCGACACGGTTTTGCACTAGTCTTTTTGTTAGTTCGGCGCCAAAAGCATCTTCTCCGATCGCACCAATCAAATAAACTTTTTTTCCAAGCTTTGCACAAGCTGTTGCTTGGTTGGCGCCTTTTCCTCCACTAAACAAAATCATGCTGTTCCCGAAAACTGTCTCACCATGGCTCGGATATTTGTCTGTCATCGCAACAATGTCCATATTAATGCTGCCGACTACTGTAATTGAAGACATATTAATCCCCCGTTTTTACCTTGGCTGTTCCTTCAATAAATTGACGAAGATGAATAACAGCATCATGAAGAGACCCTTTGGATTTAAACAAGCTGGATGTGCCGCAAACGAGCATTTTTGCTCCATTTTCCAAAACCTTTGGGATCGTTTCATAACCTATATTGCCGTCAACTTGAATCAAAATATTGTAGCTTTCTTTTTCAATCAATTGATGAAGTTTCTTGATTTTGTTATACATCGTCGGTATGAATTTTTGACCGGCAAAACCGGGGTTCACTGTCATCAATGTGACATAATCAATCACATCCATCACATATTCAATCGATTCAATTGGAGTGGAGGGGTTTAAGGCCACTCCCGCTTTTATGCCTTTAGATTTGATCGTTTGCAAAACGCGCTGCAAATGAATAGTTGATTCAATATGAACCGAAATCATATCTGCACCGGCATCAGCGAATAAATTTATATGCTCCTCCGGCCTCATAATCATGAGATGAATATCTAACGGCTTATCCGTTGCCGCACGGATGACGTTGACCATATCCGGCCCCATCGTAAAATTCGGAACAAACGAACCGTCCATAATGTCAATGTGAAAAAAATCGACCCCGGCCTGATCAAGTTCTTGCACATCCATTTTTAAATTTCCCATGTCTGCACACATTAGCGACGGCCCTATCATCGTCACTGAAAATTCCCCCGTTTTCACAGATAAATTCAAGTGTTTTCTTTTTATAAACATATTAATGAAATCGCTTACTTATGGATAGGAGTTAAAATTCGGATTGGTGTGACAATATTCAGGAAATTTAAAAAAAATAAAAAACGTACTGAAAACAAATTCAGCACAGCTGCCGATACAAAGTTCAGTATGTGCCAACCGTCTTCAGTACGTTCTTTTAAAAAGGTTTCAAGTATTTTTGTATTTCAACGATCAGTTTTCAACGCCTTCAGTGCGTCCTTTTAAAAGGTCCCCCGTTTTTCCCTGTATTGCGACGGTAATAAGCCGGTCCATTGTTTGAATAATCTGCTGAAATATTTTGCATCTTGATATCCGACATGAACGGCTATATCATAAATTTTCATTTCCGTAGCAGACAATAATTGTTTCGCCTTTTGAATTCTCGCATTCGTTACATAATCCAAAACTGTTTCTCCTGTCTGATTTTTAAAGTATTCGCAAAAGTAGGTTGGGTTTAAATGAACATGGTCCGCAATACGTTTAATGGTAATATTTTCGCCAAGATTAGAATGAATCCATTCTTTTGCTTTAACAATTGGGTCAATTGTATTTTTCCGATAATATTCTCTCATTTTTCTAATTTTCATGATCCAGTTAATCATTTCCTGTCTCAAAACAGAAAAGGAAGCCGGTTCATCCGTAATCGAAAACGCCTCGCTAAGCAGTGTAGGAAGCTCGCTAATCCCATCATCCTGTATCCATTGGTTTATGACCCGGATGCACAAATAACGAACAGATTCTTGAAGCAAAAAAGGAGAGGTCATTTTTTTGAGCTCGTCAAAAAATGAGTTGATTGCTGTTAAAACATTTTGCTCTTCATATTTCATTGCTTCAACCGTTTGTTCAGCCCATTTATACACTGCCGGCGGAACATCCGTAATCTTATTATAGGTAAGGTGCTTTAAAGATTCCGTTTTAAAAAGCTTATTCCCTCCTTGAATCATCCTATATTTCATTGCCTCTCGCAGCTCATTCTTTACATCCACTAACATTGATAAATCCACAAATGGCTGTCCTAAAGCAATCGATGCCGTAAAAGGCGTTGTCCTCTGAATGGTTGTTTTGAGCGACAAACAGCTTTGTTCAATCTTCGCCTCTTCCCCGTTATAAATAAGTACCCAATACGAATATTGGTTGTTTTTCCAAATCCAATTGCGTTCCTTTATAAACGATTTTCGAATCGATTCTTTGATGGTGACATCCCATTTCTTCCATTCATCCTTATTTTCGAAGCCGTTTCTAGAAAACGCATTATCTATACCGATATAAAGCAAGTTATACTTTCCATCTGGAAAATCACGTGTCCAGTCCAAATACGACACATCAATATTTTCAACTGCCGTCGTATCGCTTAATAATTGGATTTGCTTTTCATACGTCAATTTTGTTTGAATTTCTTCAGCCTCTTCGATTAGTCTTTTGTTTTTCTTGTCAGTTACTATAATTTTCTCTGCTTTTTGTAAGTGGGATTCAAAATTCTCTCGATCTATCGGTTTTAAAATGTAATCAATTGCCCCCTCCCGCAGCGCTGTCTGGACATATTTAAAATCATCATACCCGCTGATAATAATCGAATAAAAGTTATATCCTTTTTCTTTCAGTTGACTAATCAATTCCAATCCGTTTATAATCGGCATTTGCACATCGGTAAATATAAGATCGAAGGCGCCAATTTTTTCATGAATTTCTCTAAAAGCTTCATCTCCGTCTGAGAATACCCCGCAAATGTGCCAGTTTGGCCTAAACTTTTTAATCAGCCTTTCAAGTCCCTGTCTAATTCGCGGCTCGTCATCGACAATTATAACCTTTATCTGATCCGTGATCATTAATCACCTCCTCCTTTCAAAAGAAGCTGGTTTGCTTGATAGGCGTTTATTTTTGGTATTCGAATTTTAATCATAGTACCTTTATTTACATGACTAGTAATCGATAATCTGTATTGATCCCCAAAAATCATTGTAATTCTGGCATTTACATTTATAATTCCTATACCGGAATCCCTTCCTAACATTGGATCAGCCATCAATCTTTCATTTAACTCTTCCAGCTTTTCCTTGGCGATTCCAGGACCGCTGTCCAAAACAGTTAAAATGAGGTCCGGATGCTCTTCACAAACTGAAATTTTCACTTTTAGTTCTCTCTGTTTTTCAAGTCCGTACTTAATAGAGTTTTCTATGATTGGCTGCAGCACAAATTTAGGAATATAGTATTCTATTAATTTCTCTTCTTTTTCAATTTCAAAGTGCAGTCGTTCTTCAAACCGGAATTTCTGTATGCGTAAATAATCTTCAATATGCTGCAGTTCATTCCGTATCGTGACTAATTTATCTTTGTTATTTAAAGAATACCGAAGCATTCTTCCAAGCAAAGTCAGCATTGTTACAACATCTTCTGTTTTTTCTTCTTCGACCGACATGCTGATTGTTTCTAATGTGTTATACATAAAATGAGGATTAATTTGAGATTGCAATGCATATAATTCGGCTGTTTTTTGTTTAAGCTCTACATTATATTTCTGCTTAATCAGCTCTCGAATTTCCATCAGCATTGAATTAAAGCTTTTAGCCAGCTGCCCGACTTCATCATTTGAATGAACAGGTATATTAATGCTTAAATCTCCTTTTTCAACTTCCTTCATCATTTTGCTTAAATTATTTAAAGGACGGGTTACATTCATTGCAAAGAATATGGAAATGGCGGTCGTTATTAGGGCAAACGCTATGAAAATGAGGATAGTCACGTTTCTTACTAAATCCGTTGTTTCTGTTAAATTTTTTATTGGCATGCTATGAGCCATCACCCACGGCAATACACTCGACTCATTTAAGCTGACCAGCAGGCGCTCGCCGTTCTTTTTTATAGTAAAGCTGCCGTTTAAAATTGGATATTTGTCAATTCTCCTATCGATTGTGCCGATTTTGGAGCGATCTGAATGATATATAATCATTCCGTCCTTCGTCATCATCCATACTTCCGCATCTTTTTCATGCAGCAAATCCTTAGCGAACTGCTCTATGAATGTTACATCTACCACAATATATATTGTTCCCAGCTTTTTTCTATTATCGAAGTCGGTGATTTCTTTTATTAGCATAAAATAGGAAGGAGACCCTTCAAAAGTCAAGTTAATTTGACTTGATAACACTACTTCCATACTTCCAACTTTGCTTAAAGAATTCAAATATGGCAACGAACCGTCATGAAAGCCAAAATTCTCATAAGGTAAAGTAGTGCTTGAAAAAACACGGTTCTTCGATATAAGGAACACTCCTAAAATATTGTCTGTGTGGTTTCGCAAGTATGTTCTTGTTAAATAGCTTTCAACAATATACTTATCTCGGAGTCTTTTAGATTGAGTAGTTTCTTCCGATTCCCGTAATATTGTCATCACATCGCTCGAATTATACACTAGATTTGGAAGCGCTTCCAATTTCCTGATTTCACTTTCGATATTATTATTCACTTGCTTTAATAATCGCGGAGTGTATTTTCCGACTTCTTTCTCGATAGAGGATGTATACTGCGAATACGCTAAAAGACCAAGCAAAGCCATTGGGATAACAGTCAGCAGAACATAGGAAATAATTAGTTTATGTGTTAAAGACAAAGATTTTCGGCTTGAATCGTTTCTTCTCTTAAAAATCATATTGATCCACATTCTCTTTTGTAAAATCGATTGGCTGTCCCATAATCACCATGTCGCCGTCAAAACTAATATTCCCTATATTCTCCACAAACTGTCCATCATACGGCAAATCCTCCAACACTAAGTTTTTGGCTAACGCAATGGTTAAATAACCGAGCTTTTGCGGACTCCATAATGTGATGGTTTGCAGCACATCCTCTTTCAAATATGATCTTGTCATGTTCGGGGTCGATGTTCCAACAACTTTAATGTCTCCAGATTTTCCGTAATCCTTTAACGCCTGCGCAATAGCAGGCGGGTTCACTGTCGATATACCAATGATCCCTTTTAGATCATCGTATTTTTTTAATAGGTTAACTGTTAAATTGTAAGCTTTGTGAATATCTTCATTCGCATACTCCACATCGAGCAGCTCTAATTCTGGATAATATTCTTCTTGCTGCACCTTTAACCACCTAATCCAATTGTTTAAATTCGCAGCAGTCGGCGAGCCGGTCAAAATAACGTATTTCCCCCTTTCTCCCATTTCTAATGCTAAAAGATCCATAATATGTCTTCCCATTTGCTCGGCATCGACCATATTGACAAAAAAGTCACGATATTTTGCGTCTGTGTCTGCATCCCAAGTGATGACTTTTATCCCTTTTTCACGGGCCTGCTGCAGAACCGTACCCAATTTTTTCGGGTCATTTGCTGAAACAGCAATCACATCGACTTTCTGCTCTATCAGCTCATGAATAACGGCAATTTGTTCCTCTGCGGTTGCCGCAGAAGGCCCTTTATAGATGACTGTAACATTCAAATCCTTCGCTGCTTCTAAGGCTCCTTCCTTTGCTGCTAAAAAATAAGGAATATTAGCGATTTTAGGAACAAGCCCAATGACAATCTCATGTTCATGATTCCTGTTTCTTTCATGATTCATTTGTTCAGTTGGTTTATCTACATAAATAACCTCATATTCTTTTGATAAAGAGCAGGATACCAAAAGGAACAGGAAAAAAGCAAGGGCGAAAAACTTAAACGTTTTGTTCAATTTTCTCCATACCTTTCCGAAAAGGAAATTTTTTAAGATCGATTTTATGCTTATCGGAAACTACCTGCTTCAAAGAAGATGCAAGATACTGTTCCATTGAATAATGGATGCCTTTCCTTTACCGTGATATTCAATAATAGAAACCCCTGTATTGTCCATTTTTATTTTGCGGTAATGCGAAAAAGGTAATCCAAACCATTGCGTTGCAGCAATACGGTTTACTGTGTTATGAGCTACAACAAGCACATTTTTATCTGGATATGTTTTCGATACCTCTTCAAAAAAAGATTGGATCCGATTATAAACTTGACTTGCAGATTCTCCCGTTTCCCCGGCAAAACACTCTGCCGGATTCGTTAACCAATCTGTCCATGAATCCTTATGTTCTCTCTCAATCATTTGTACCGTTTTTCCTTCCCATTTCCCGAAGTCAATTTCTACAAGACGCTGATCTTCAATAACTGGCAAACCAAACTCTTTGCTTATAATTGCAGCTGTTGCCGATGCTCTTACTAGAGTTGAAGAAAAGACCGCGTGAAACTTTACGTGCTTCAGCGCTTTAGCTGCTGCTTCCGCCTGCTTAATCCCTTGCTCTGACAGTGAAACATCCGTCCTTCCGCAATATTTGTTGCCATCCCGATTCCATTCCGTTTCTCCATGGCGCAAAAGGAAAAATCTTGTCACAGCACAACTCCTCTCTTTTTAAGTGCTTGAATAAAGCGTTCATATCCTTCTTCATATTGTTCACTTATATGTTCTTCAAACATCACCTCTTTTTCTCTTTTCAGCATGTTCTCCCCGGCTTCTTGAATACTTCCAAAATATGAAGCTGCTGCAACAATCGCAGCCCCAATAGCACCGTCGCTATGCTTCATTTTAATAATAGGCTTCTTTAAGACATTGCTCCGTATAGTCAGCCATACATCACTGCTGCTTCCTCCGCCTGCTGTAAAGACAGCTTTCACTTTCTCGCTTGACAGCTTTTCAATCATCTCGTAAGCCATTCTTTCAAGATAGGCAACACCTTCTAAACGGGAAATAAAGAGCTGTTCTTTTGTTAAACCTGGTTCGTCAAAGCCTTGTATGTCAGGAAATACAAAAGGAAAACGCTCTCCCTTTTGCCGGAGCGGATACGAAATCCACCGGCTTGGGAAATATTCATATGCTTTACTGTTTAAATAAGCTAATTCATCTTTAGAATAATCAATTGAAATCCAATCTCCCCCTGTGTTGCTCGCACCGCCCGGCATCCAATATCCATCTGGATGGCGATGGTTATAAAGTATTCCCTTCTCATCTATTATTGGCTCGTATGTAATCCCTTTTATTACTAAAGTTGTACCAATTGTCGTGTTCCAGTTTCCAGGTGATAATGAACCGGATGCGAACTGCGACGCACAACCGTCAGTCAGTCCGAGTGTAACGCTTACATTTTCCGGCAACCCTGTTTCCTCCATACATTCCTTTGACACTTTCCCGGCAAAAGTCCCTGAAGGCAATACGATTGGAAGTGATTTAACAGGTATTTTTAAAGTTTTTTCAATATATTCCGGCCATTTTTCATTATTTAAATCATAACCGCTTTTAAATGCACTCGTATAATCGGTTATTCCCCATTGTCCTGTTAATTTCCCGATAATATAGTCAGTAGGATGCGCCCATAAACATACATCCTTTGCTATTTGCGGAAAATGTTTATGGAACCAAACAATTTTCGGCAAACCATACGAGCTGGAAAATGCCGTATAATGCCCTGCTGCAAAGGCAGCCTCTCTGCAAAGCGCTGCCTCAGATGCTGACCTGCTGTCGCTGTACATTAAGGCATTGTATAGCGGTTCATATTGTTTATCAAGGGGAATTACAGTACCTGATGTGGAAGTGACAGACAAGGAAACAACTTGATTAAGAATTTTTTGCTCCTTCAAACTATTTGCTACATGTCGAATAGATTCAGCGGTATGCTTCCACCACATAAACGGCGATTGCTCCATTCTTAACTCGTTTCCTTTCGCCAAGTTAAAAGTTACAGTACTGGCTGCATAAATAGTTCCGTTATAACCGATTGCAATTGTGCGAATGCCCTGTGTTCCAATATCAATTCCTATAAAAATTGGCTGTGATTTGTTCATTTCATCAACCTCTGCCACACATTTTTTTCTCTTTCTATTATCTACTGATGCTTCGGATGCTAAAGCTATTAAGTGAAATTGCCGAATCGAGCACTTCCTATATTTACTTTATTTTCTCCATTAGGAGTGAAGCTTTCCTTAATCCACGAAGTCTTTATAATTTTTCAGCTCTTTTAATTCACTGATCGGCTAATTTGAGCAGCAAGAGAATTCATACTCTTGCCATATTTACGACTACTGTCTCTTAGTTAATACTTCCTCCTCATATTTTTGAATTTCTTTTAACCATTCTTCTCTTACAGGAACATTCATTTTCTCACAATAATAATCCCAAATTGCACCGAAAGGATAAGTTTTAAATTCCTCCATAACCGCCAATCTTTCCGTAAAGTTTCCCTTTTCTTGCAATTGCTTTAAATATTCATGCGGCATAAGCATTGCATATAATAAAGCTTTAATCATATTACGCGTTCCAATGACCCATGCAGCAAGACGATTGATGCTGGCATCAAAGAAATCAAGTCCGATTAAAACCTTATGCAGCGCATCATTGCGCACGATTTCAAGCGCTATTTCACGCAATTCATCATCCAAAATCACGACATGGTCGCTGTCCCACCGAACCGGTCTCGATACGTGTAAAGCAAGCCTGTCGCTATAAAGCAAAATCGATGAAATTTTATTTGAGACTGTTTCAGTAGGATGAAAATGACCTGTATCTAATAAATATATTTTATTATTTTGTAAGGCGTACCCTAGATAAAATTCATGCGAGCCGACAACAAAAGACTCAGATCCTATTCCAAACAATTTGCTTTCGACTGCATCCAAATTATATTTCTCATTGATCTCTACACTAAAAATTTTATCCAATGATTCTTTTAATCGCTTCCTTGGAGTCAATCGGTCGCTTGGAATGTCCTTATAGCCGTCCGGAATCCATATATTTGTTAAGCATGGTGTTCCAAGCTCCTTGCCAAAGTACTCACCGATTTTTCGGCTCCTAATACAGTGGTTGATCCAAAATTCTCTAATTCCCGGATCAGGATGAGACAACGTCAGTCCATCTGCTGCTTTTTCATGCGAAAATAAGGTAGGATTAAAATCCAGCCCTATACCAATTTTTTTCGCCCAATTAACCCAGTTTTCAAAATGTTTCGGTTCTAACTGATCTCTTTCCACTTTTTCACCATTTGTTTCTGCATAAATGGCGTGTAGGTTGACACGATGTTTTCCTGGAATTAATGACAGCGCTTTCTCTAAATCCTGCCTTAATTCTTCAGCATTTCTTGCCTTCCCCGGATAATTTCCTGTTACATCAATCCCCCCTGAAAGCTCGCTTGCATCTGCTTCAAATCCTTTTACGTCATCACCTTGCCAGCAATGGATAGAGATTGACGCTTGCTGCAAGTTTTCTAATACTTCTTCAATATTTATTCCCCATTTTTCATAGACTTGCCTTGCTAGCTCAAAAGATTCTTTTATAACCATAAATTATCCATCTCCTTTAGTAAACTAGTACTTTTTTCTAATACATTATGAATGTACCTTATGCTGTTTTTATGAACTGTTATGAAAATTTAGAAATTTTAAAGTAAACGGTTTCAATTTTCTTCACTAACTGTCGAACATTCCTTCACCTTTGGACAAATTAAATTCTTTAGCTTGATAAATGCCAGCGTCGGCGCCAAGGAAAGGGGGAAGAGTTCATGACATTTTTTATTTTCGCTTTTTGCATAAATATAAAAATATTCCAAACATACTAGTTGGTTTTTACTGTAATTTCAATTATATAACACTTTTGTTTGTTATTGAATATATTTTTTTATTTTTGTTCTTTATGTTATTTCCTACCTCTGTCCTAATCAAAGAGGTGAACGCAACTTTAGCATCAATGTTTGAATTTTTGACAGATGCTCAGCTTATTTCGAACTTCTTTACAAAGTCTTATTTCCCGCTTTAATTGATAGAATTTTCATTATATAATGAAAATAACATTTTTTCAGGAGGGTACATAATGGAAGGATTCCGTTTTTCACACCGCCTGCGGGTGCGCTACTCAGAAATTGACGGACAAAAAATTGTCTTTAACGCCCATTACTTGACATATATTGACGTTGCGGTTATTGACTATTTTGAGGAAGTGTTTGGGCGGGATCTCGAGGAGCTTGCCCAAGAAAATATATTTGATATTGCAATGGTCAAATCAACGCTGGAATATAAAAAGCCAGCCCGTTTTAAAGATACGCTTGAGATCTGGTGCCGAACATCACGAATTGGCGGCTCTAGCCTGACAATGGAGTTTATCATCACAAAAGCGGGAGAAAAAGACCCGCTGGTTCAGGCTGAAGTGATCTATGTCAATTATGATGCCGCCGCTGGAAAATCGAGAGCGATTCCTGATTTCGTCCGTCAGCGAATTAAAGAATACGAACCGGCAGTCAGCCTATAAACGAAATACAAACGTTTAGACCTATAGCTGACTCCTTGCGCCCTTCAGACAGGGGGTCAGTTTTATAAAACTTTATCTGGACTTTTTGGAGCATTTAATAAAATCACCCCGCCAATGATCAATACTAGACCAACTAATGTAATAATATTAAATGGGTCCCGCCATACTAGAACACCAATTAACGCTGTAAAAGCTGTCCCCAGCCCCGACCAAATCGCGTAGGCCAAGCTTAGCGGAACTGTCTTAAGACATAACGACAAACAATAAAAAGATAATCCATAACCAACTATAACACCAATGGAAGGGAAAAAACTTGTAAATCCATCTGACAATTTAAGCATTGTCGTACCAAATACTTCGCTGATAATAGAAATTCCTAATGCGATAAAACCTTTCATACAATTGCCTCCTCTCTCATCGTTAATGAGAACTGCTGAGTTTCAAAACAACCACTCCACAAATGATTAGAACTAAGCCTAAACATTTTTTAAGATCAATACTTTCTTTATAAAAGATAACACCGACTAATGCAGTTAAAGCCGTACCGAAGCCTGACCATATCGCATAAGCCGTACCAAGCGGTATTGCTTTTAGAGATAAAGATAAGAGATAAAAAGCTGCGCCATACCCCATTACGACTCCGATGGAAGGAAACAACTTTTTAAATCCATTTGATACTTTCAGCATTGAACTTGCAAATACTTCACTTATGATGGCTACTGCCAAAATTACATATTCCTTCATGTGAATCCTCCTAAAACTTAACGGTCCTTCGCACTTTTGTCCTTTTTGATATAACAATTTGATAGTCTTCGAAAAATACGTTTTGACTGACCTGATAAAATCCAATCCATCGCTTACTCACAGTCATGCACGCAGACTCTCGTCTTTTCACCAGCAACTAGTACAAAATACTAGGAAAAATCATGTCCGCAACATTACGTGGAGAAGAGTTAGAAAAAAAGGAATTCCGGAAAGGTCCAAGGAGATTTTTACAATGGATCTAACGTCTAATCAATAAATGGATCCCCTTGAAAATGGCCACCCACACTATAAATGGTAAGTCCATCGTTTGATGAACTTGAACTTCGTAATCATACATTTCTAAAAGATTTTTAAATATCGAAGAAATTTTGTTCGCTGTCAGAATGACCTCTTTTCCATTACTAATCGTTATCGTTTTAAATGCAAGAGTAGAGTTTATATGAAAGCTGTTCTGGCTATAAACCATTCGAAGCTCTTTAAAAATAGATTTTTTCTTATGAAGTGACAAATTTTTAATTCGTACAATTTCTTTTCCGTCTGGTTGAAGCCCAACAAAGGCGTTTTGTATGAAATGTTCTTTTGTAGATATTGCCTTATATTCTTCTTTTCCAGAAAAAAACGAATACTTTCCAATTGGAACCTCCATTTAGGATGAAGCAACACTTCTTCATCAGTCTGTATTTCACGGATACGAGTTTTCGTTAAATCCATAAATGAATCTTTAAAAATAAACGAATAAGTCATTTTTTCTCTCCATCTTTGTCAAATCCTTTATACTGCTTCCCATTAATTGAAAAAGAATTTCCTTCTACGCATATTTTATCACAGGTTTTCATCATTCTTTCTTCCTCTTATCTATCCACCTTCTCCCCCCCTCACCCTTCGACTCCCATACAGCTACAAGGCTTCGAGAGAATAGAAGATATCATCAATTTTCCACAAAAGAAGAAGCCGAACATGCGCCTGGTGATCAAGTTCGACTTCTTGGACACTTTTTTAAACATGAAAATAAAGATCCGCACTGCGGTGCATATCGAGCTATCGCTTCCCGTTAGCGGTACTCGGAAGCATTCACTGGCTTTCCAGCATCCTGCACTTCTCCGATATATCGCCAGGCATCTGGCTGTGAGCCATCAAGATCATAAAAACCATACACTTGCGCGAGCTGACCGCTTGACACAGATTGACCGTTCCAGCGAGCAACCTTCGGATCACCGGCTAAAGCGGCCGACAAAACGCGGCGTTTCCGAGATGATGAATTGGGGTTCCTTTACAAGGGCATCACGCCAGTTTTCTTCTGTCATACCATAGTGATCAAGCATAATTTCAGAACGCATCCAACCCGGAGTCATGCTACGGCGGTGCATTGATATGGTAAAAGCTTATGGGCTAAAGACTTTGCCATACGAATGACAGACATCTTGGCTAGATCGTAGAACAGTGATAAACGGTAGTTTTTCTCGTTGTATTCTGCCGTGCCATCCGTTATCTCAACGACCAGCCCGTTCTTATTTCGGATTAACAGGGGTAATGCAAAGTGGAGCGTCAAATACTCTATCTGCAGAGGCATCAAAAGAACGTTTCATCGTTAAGGTTATTGTAGATGTACTAACCATTCTCATCACCCTTTACAAAATAATGAATTTGTTGCAAATACTTTATTTTTTCTCCTTTTTTGCTTTATTCAGCTCATGTTCAAGAACGTCAAACTGTCTGTTCCAAAAACGTTCATAAAATCGAAGCCATCTGTAGCAGTAGAAAACGATTTGGAGGTAAGACGACAAATATGCGTTCGTCCTTGCACAGTCCTTTCAAGCAGGGCTGACCGTTCTAATGTTTTGATATGCTTAGCAAAGCTGCTAAAGACATATCAAAAAGGTTCCGCCAATTCCCATACTGTTCGGTCATGAGAGGCAAGTAGACGAATTATTTCTCTTCGCGTCAGATCAGTTAGGCTTGAAAGATGTTGTCTAGTAAGTATAGAACTTGAATTTATTCAACTATTAGTTTAACTATTTCTGTACAGTAATTACTTTTAAGTTCAGATGCATGATAGTAATTCTTTTTTATATCCTGCCCGTTAAAACCGGATATTTTTCTGTACAATCATGGGGCTGTCCAGAAAGTCAGATCCCCATTGAAAACAAAAAATCATAAACACCGATATATCAACGTTTCTAAAACATTAATGGGGGCGTCAATAAGCCGTAAAAACGAATTATTAGACACCCCCATCACCTATTTTGTTAAATTTCTCCTTTTTAGCAGGTGAAACGCTTATAAGAAGTGAATTCATTATATGGGAAAAAATGGCAGATAGCATATAAGGAGAGATATAATGAAATTTTTTACAAAAGAATGGTATGACAAAATGCAGAAGGCGCACCTGCTTACAATTCCCGAGTCTGATGAAGAATGGATGGATTTTATCAAAAGCTTTGAAGAAGACGGCGAGGATGTTTACGACTATTTGCGGCAAGATCTTGAATCTATTAAAGACGAATTATTGCAAACATTGCCGGAAACATTTCATCCCTATATTCTGAACGGCACCATTAATCAGCCGACACTGCCAAAGGAAGTGCGGGACGAACTCATCATTTGGTTGAAGGCTAAAATTGAGGAATGCGAAAAAGTGTTAGATGAAGCGAATAATCATTTTGAACATATTCGCGAAAATCTGCCGGAAGAGCTGATCAGCATTTTGGAAGATGGATTACATGACGCAGAATTACAATATATCCATCGCGATTACGATGCACTCAGATTAACGTTAAATGGGGAAGGCAGTTTCAGCAAGGGGGATGCCATCGTTATTGAGATTACTGGAATCAAGGAGGAACAATCCGAAATACCTTTAACACCAGGTATGTTTTGGCTTTATGAAGAAGGGGATCTTAATAACAAAAGCTTCATCTTAAGTGTTTTATTTGACAATCCGATGACGGAATGGAAGGTAGCTGCAAAACAATTTTCCATTACCCATTTTTATAAAACACAAATTTTTCACCACAATCAGGAATTTGAGAAGGAAAATCATAGCCGCCATAAAGCAAAAAAAGAGAGACATAGTCTTCCTTACAAACTGCCGGATCAGTATGCGTCTTTCGTGACCGCTTTACACGAAGGAGAAGCGGAGAAAATGTATTTTTTAACGGAAAAGGAAGCTATAGAAATCGACCGCTTTTTATCTCTTGAGGAATTGAAATTAGAAGGCAGCGTCATCCCGATTGCAGTTTGTACCAATGGAAATATTGTCCTTCACCTTGAAACTCAGAAAATATTATATCTTGGTGCAAATACAGAGGAGCTAGCTGAAAACTTTGGAAAATTTTTAGAAGGACTTTATTCAAAACAGTTCGTGGATGAAATGCCCCTATTATCAGAGCCGTTACCGACGGAAGAATTGGAAAGCGCACTGTTCAGTGAAGACTTAGAGCTGATCATACGTGCATGGAACACCATTGTTCAAGAACCAGAAAAACATATACCATTAATAGAAAAAACTCTCCCATATTCTTTACAGCATGAAAATGAAGAGATACAACAAATCGGTGAAGTGTATATGGATCATATTCTTTCCTTCAACATTTTGTCTGAGCAATTCATCAATAAACTGAGAAAAAGCACTTAGGAACGAATGCTAAAAAGGCAAGGCTCTTTCTAAATGATCCTGCTCCATACCCCATCGAATGAATTTGTACAACAAACTTATGGTTCCGGGGCTCATGACCTTTTCACCGCTTCTACTAATCGAGTAGGAGGGGGTGACTAACCCCCGTCCTCTCACACCACCGTACGCACCGTTACTTCTGCCTTCACGGCTCGGCTTTCACCCTAGAGATTATTACACTCTGCCGGGTGTACAAAAATAGCAGCACAGACTTAGCCGTAGTCTGTGCTGCTAATCTTAATATGTTTTATTTAAAACAGATTTGGGGTGTGCTAAAAGTACGTTTTATTTGTTGATCAGTTACTATTTATTTTAAGTAGCAAGTGTCAAGTAATCTACTAATAGACAGCGTCCCGGATTATTTCAAACTGCGGTTCAAGAAAGCTTTCGTTCGTTCAAACTTCGGGTTTGTAAAAATCTCAGTCGGAAGTCCGGATTCGATGATTTCCCCGTTGTCCATGAAAATGACTCGGTTTGCAACCTCCTTGGCGAACCCCATCTCATGTGTCACCACAATCATCGTCATGTGCTCTTCAGCCAGCTGCTTCATTACTTGCAGTACTTCGCCGGTTAACTCCGGGTCCAAGGCGGAAGTAGGTTCATCAAACAGCAGGATTTCAGGGTTCATCATAAGCGCACGAGCAATGGCGACTCTTTGTTTTTGACCGCCCGAAAGTTTTGCAGGATAAGCTGATGCCCGATCGGAGAGCCCGATTTTCTTCAGAAGTTCTGTGCTGCGTCGTTCAATTTCCGCATTTAACTCCTTCTTTACTAGCCTAGGAGCAAGTTCCAAATTTTCTTTAACCGTGAGGTGAGGAAAGAGATTGAAATGTTGGAAAACCATTCCCATCTTAGAGGTGATCCGCTTAATCTCCTGCGGTTTTGAGTAAATCCCGTCCTTCACCAAATAATCCCCGGATATACAAATGCTGCCTCCGTCAATTTCCTCAAGATGGACCAGGCTACGGAGCATTGTACTTTTACCAGAGCCAGATGGTCCGATCACAGCAATTACGTCGTTCTTGTTAACATCAAATGTTATTTGTTTTAATACATCCAACTTGCCATATGATTTTTTGAGGTTGGATACTTCAATGAGAACCACACTCACTACTCCTTTTTAATCAAATTTGAACCGTCGTTCGAGCCACTTAAAGAGAACAGTTAATAAGAGCGTCATGATCAGATAAATAATGCCTGCGATGAAGAAAGGCACGATTGTAAAATCACGGTTCACAGCAGTCTGTGCATAGTGTAATAATTCTGGTACAGCAACAGCATAGAGCAGTGCGGTATCCTTAACTAGTGTAACCGATTCGTTAGCGACGGCAGGAAGTGCGATGCGGAACATTTGTGGAAGTATGATTCGCGTCATCGTCTGCCATTTATTCAAGCCTAGGACTTGTGATGCCTCATACTGACCTTTATCAATAGCCAGCAAACCGCCGCGGAAAATCTCGGCAAAATATGCAGCATAGTTCAATATAAAACCCAAACAAGCTGCGACAAAGCGGTCTAATACCAAATAATCTCCGATCACAGGGATCATCGGCAGTCCAAAACATATAAAAAGCAGCTGAAGCAGCAATGGGGTGCCCCGCATCACATATATATAAATCTGTGTAAGCCACGATAAAGGCTTAAACCTGCTTCTTACAGCAAGTGTTAGTATGAAGCCGAGCGGAATTGACAACACAATGACGATCAAAAACAAGAGAACCGTCATCTGTGCGCCTAGCAGCATCGGCTTAATGATTGAGTTGAAATAATCTACGGACATGAAAGAATTCCTCCAACAGCAAAACAGGGTTTCTCAAGGAAATCCAAGTTTGGTCTATTTTACTTTAATACCTTATTTTCGCCAAACCACTTTTGCGAGATTTCGGCGGCAGTGCCGTCCTCATTCAGCTCATCGAGAGCTTTTTGCAGTTTATTCAGCAGTTCCTCATTACCCTTTTTAACACCAATTCCATATTCTTCTTGTGCAAGGGATTCATCGAGCAGTTTATAAGTATCTTTTTCTTTCGACATGTAATATTTAATGACAACTTCATCAATCACTACTGCATCAACACGTTTTAGCTTTAGATCCTTCAATGCCAGAACATTGTCGGCATACTCCGTAACCGTCTTGATTTTCGATTTAATCGGATTTTTATCCAACGCATCGGCTGCAGAAGATAGAGATTGAAGACCAACCACTTTGCCTTCTAGATCATCAAGTTTAGAAATGTTTGAATCAGCAAGTGTGACCACAACTTGTGCATTTTTCATATAAGGCTTTGTAAAAAGAACCTTCTTTTTGCGCTCCTCCGTAATGGTATACCCGTTCCAAATGAGATCGATCCGTCCGCTGCTTAATTCAGATTCTTTTGTTTTCCAATCGATCGGCTGAAATTTTACCTTTGTTCCCATTTTTTCGGCAGCTGCCTTGGCGTAGTCAATGTCAAACCCTACAATTTCATTATTCTCATCCCGGAACCCCATAGGTGCAAATTTATCATCTATTCCAATTACTAGCGTTTTGTCTTTTTCCTCCGATTTGGAGCATCCTATCAGGAGCGAGAATAACGCTGCCATAGTTAGAATAAACATTGCTAATCGTTTCATACTGTAGATAACCACCTTTAATTTATTTTCATTTTGTTTTTAACCTATTGCATGTCCAAAAAATTTAAATGTCCCCCACTACTACTCACAATTAAACCATCCGTAAATGCATCTGCAATAGTTCGGACAACATTTGCATCAAATAAGCTCAAAAAAGCATAACGATAATTGCTATAAAAACGCATCTATGAAGATATCTGCGAGTGTACTTTAATTCGATAATATATTAGAGTAATAAATTAACATAAAATAAAAATAACACAACATAAAAATGAATGTCAATGGATATTTTTAGTTCATTAGCATACTAAAGTATTTGAGAATTATAGTTTTCTATACATATAATTGTATGTTCAATGTTTGATTTGCTTTTTAAATCTCCACCATAAAAACAGGGCTCGAATGACTTGATCGATTACAATGGATAGCCATACTCCTGCTATTCCTAAATTTAATTGGATGCCCAATACATATACACCTACAATACGAATGACCCACATGCCGACCGCTGTACTGTACATGGGGCTTTTTGTATCTCCTGCTCCTTGTAAAGCTCCAGTCAACACCAATCCCATAGCTAATGCTGGTTGGGCAAAAGCATCAATTCTTAATGCCGTAGTAACCATCTCAATAGCCTGTTTATCTGTTGTAAACCAAGTAGCAAGCCAAGGAGAAAGGAAAAACAACAGAACACCTATTATAGACATAAATAACATGGCGATATAAGTCGTCAGCATCCCATATGTATAAGCCTCTTTTTCAAGCTTTGCCCCAATATGCTGCCCTACAAGTGTTGATGCTGCCACAGCTAAGCCATATCCTAGCATATAGGAAAATGTTTCGATATTCCCGGCAATTGTATGAGCTGCATACGTTTCCGTTCCAATTCGAACAATTAATCCAAAGTAAAGCACTTGCCCTAAACGCATAATTAAGCGTTCAATTGCTGCAGGAGCAGACAGCCTCAAAATAGGCAATGTGAATTTCTTTATATCCAAAGAAGATTTCTGAAATAAAGAAAATGATATAGACGATTTTTGAATGTAATAATAAAGAGCGATGGCTCCCAGCACTCTTACAATGACTGTCGCCCAGGCTGCTCCTGTTAAGCCCAACCCGTGAAATCCCAATAAACCAAAAATGAAAAAGTAGTCCAAAACGATATGGATGATATTAATCCACCAGCTTACTTTCATCGGTGTTTTTGTATCGCCAGCAGCTCGTAAAATACTTCCAAAGATAAACATTAAAGAAATAAAAACAGACGGGACAGCTACAATCCGAAAATAAACAGAGGCGTCTACTAAAACGCTTGGTTCTGCTCCCATAATACGAAGTAAAGGTTCTGTGAAAAATAAGGTGATAAAACCAAAAAATAAACCTATAAAAAAAGAAAGAATGGTTGACTGCTTAGCAACGGCTTTTGCTTGGCCAATATTACCAGCACCGACATGACGTGCGATCAAAGAAGAAGCCCCTACTCCAACTGCCATGAAAATGGCGATATATACGGCTAGAACAGCATTTGCCACGCCTACTGCTGTGACTTCGTTTAATCCTAATTTTGATACAAAAAGTGTGTCTACAAATCCTACCACTGTTTGCAAAATATTTTCGATCATGGCAGGAACAGCTAATGCTAGGATGATCTTTATTTTTTGTTTTGTTGATCGCTCCTGACTGATACCCTCTGGAATCATCAAAAAATTTAATCCCCTTATCGAATGAAATTCTCTAATGCTTTTTTTAAATCGTTTAATACTTGTTCCTCATTTCCTTGATGAACAGCATTTACTAGACAATTCTCCATATGATCAACAAAAATTACTTTTGCTGCATTATCTAACGCTTTCCTTACAGCCGCAATTTGTAAAAGAATTTCAGGACAGTCTCTTCCTTCTATCGCCATTTCTTTAATGGAACGAACATGTCCCTCAATTCGCGCTAATCGATTAATGACCTGCTTGCGATATTTATGTTCATGATTTTGATGATGGTGGTTTTGACACATATTTCATTCCTCCTTATTATGATAATATCCCCCCAGGGGGGATATGTCACTTTAAATTTTTTTCACCTTTTCAAAATATAAATATGTTGTTCAATCATAGTTAACATAATAGTCACAAAAACCCCTTTAGGCTCCAAGGGGTTTCTTATTGATGTAAACTTCGTTGATATTTACGTGCAACCAAGCACATCTTATATCTGCATAAAAAAAGCTGGATTTTAATATAGGGCGATATTGTGAGAGCAACTTTGTAAAGTATACAAGTCCTATGATCACTCTTCACAAAACATACTAAGATTAGTATGTTTTTTTTGACATAGAAAAACTCCCCTAGTGAAGGGGAGCAAATATTTTAAGACAGCCTTTACTTTTTCTTAAAAAATTATTATATCCATTCTTTTTGTTAGGATTATTGTTTTGCGCCAAATGATGACTTATTATGAGCGGGCCATGTTGCCCGTTTTTTATTTGTTGCAATGATGTAAACGGCGGCAACTGCGATCAAGACTGCAATCAAGGAACCGAGATTAAATATTCCCTTTTCGGAGTACCATGCAATCGAGTATCCAATCGAACCGGCCATTAAAGCATAATACGTAAATGGGAGCAATGTTTTTCTAATAACTGCTCCTTCTTTTCCTACCAACCCGACTACTGCCGAAGCAGCGACGACATTGTGTACACAAATCATATTCCCAGCCGCACCACCTACCGCCTGAAGGGCAACAATCCAAGTGGGATCAACACCAATTTGGGAACCTACATTATATTGAAATAAAGAAAACATCATATTACTGACCGTGTTGCTGCCAGCTATAAAAGCGCCCAGTCCACCAATAAATGTGGAGAAAAAGGGCCAATAATTGCCCGCCAGCGCTGCTACTCCGTTCGCCAATTCAATTGGCATTTGATCATAACCTGCAGCACCGCCGCCTGAATTTAAAAACACTTGAACCATTGGAACGGTAAAAATTAGCGCGGTTGAAGCTGAGATCATCGTTTTCCCTGAATGCATCCAAGCACGTTTGTATGCGCTTCCATTCATTCCGTGAATAAAAAAGGTAATCAGTGACACAACAATAAAAATTGTTCCTGGTGAATAAAGCGGTTGAAAGCTAGCCGTAATATTTGTTCCAAACATATTCCGAATCTCAATCGTCCACGCTTGCAGCCACCCGCCGATTGGAAGCGATTTCAACCTGGTCGCCACTAAAAACAAGCCAACTAAAATATACGGAGTCCAAGCGCGAATCATGCTCATCTTGCCGTTCTTGTGTGCGATATCTTTAATCTCAATTTTTCCTATCCAATCCGGATCCCATTTAGACTTTTCTTCAAAGTCCCATACTTCTTCTTGAGATGGCATTAAAAAACCTTTTTTCGCAGTGGCAATAACGATTGCTAATCCGACCAAGCCGCCAACCATGGAAGGAAATTCAGGGCCAAGGACATTGGCAACGATGAGATATGGTATCGTCATTGTAAAAGCCGCAAACAAGGCAAATTTCCAAACTTTAATTCCTTCAGAAAACGACTTGTTTTTTCCAAAAAATTTGGTCATTAGGGCTACAACAAATAATGGAACAAGAGTGCCCGTTATCATATGAAGAATAGCAACTTTCGCTCCAATCGAAGTGACCAACGACAGCAAGTTATCAGTAATCGTTGCATCAGCGGATAATCCTGATTGTACGCCGACAAGAATCGGTGTGCCGACAGCACCGAATGAAACGGGTGTGCTTTGAATGACCATGCCCGCCACAACGGCTGCCATCGCTGGGAATCCTAATCCTACTAATAATGGAACAGCAACTGCAGCTGGCGTACCAAAGCCTGCGGATCCTTCAATAAACGAACCAAATAACCATGCGACAATAATTACTTGAATGCGCCGGTCTGGAGAAATATCGGTGAACCCTTGCCGGATTGTTTTAATTCCCCCACTTTCTTGCAAAGTATTTAAAAGCAAAATGGCGCCAAAAATGATGTACAATAGTGTAGCAGCTACAACCAAACCATTTATGGAGGCAGCTATTACATTGGCTGCTGATACTTTCCAAACAAAGAGCGCAAGTATGACGGCCACAACATATGAAATCGGCATCGCTTTGCTAGCTGACCACCGAAACCCAACCAAGAAAATTCCGACGATTAAAATTGGAAGAAGCGATAAAAAAGCCAACAATCCAGTACTCACAAGAGATTTTCCCCTCCCTTATTCAAAATGTAATTCACCCACATGAATGGAAAATCATTGTACACTCATTATACCTTTTATTTTTTTAATTATCAATATTTTCTGAATTTTTTATCATTAACTAATTCCTTTGTTATGTAATAATCAAACCCTTGCCCTATTTGAAAAGTTGGAGCGAAATCCAATTCAAATAAGGCGAAGGTATTACTCAAGCATATTCAACAAAACCAAGCCGAGCAGAAATTTGCTTTCCTATTTCAATCATCCGCGGCTTAAGTTGTTTGAGCCTCTCATCTGTCATTCGAATGGTTGGTCCTGATACGCTCACGGCAGCAATGACCTTCCCCAAATGATCAAAAATTGGGGCAGCAATACAACGAATCCCATATTCGTTTTCTTCTAAATCTAGTGCATATCCTTGTTGTTTTACTCGAATGAGCTCTTTCAAAAATGCATCCTTATTCGTAATCGTATTTTTCGTATGCATCGGCAACCCTTTTCTGTCAAGGATGTCTAAAACGACACTTGACGGCAAATTGGCGAGAATGGCCTTTCCTACAGAGGTGCAATGCATTGGGGCACGTTTTCCGACTTTTGAATGCATGCGCAGCGTTTCATTTCCTTCCAATTTTTCAATATAAACGACTTCCCCTTGGTCATAAACAACCAGATGGATGACTTCGTTCGTCTCATTTTCTAATTTTTGCAGGAAAGGTTTTGCTTCTTTGCGAAGATCAATCGATTCTAATAGCTTCGAACTGATTTCCAAAAATTTATACCCCAGTTTATATCGTCCTGTTTCGGAATCTTGTTCAATATAGCCGTACCGGGCAAGTGTAGATAAGATTCGATACACGGAGCTTTTGTTGATATCTATCTGATTGGCAATCTCTGTGACGCCTAAACCTTCTTTTTTTAAGCTGACAAGTTGAATAATGTCCAACGCCCTGCTTACAGACTTGACCATATTGTCTCTTTCCACAGCCGTTCACCTTCTAAAATCTTGGCGGAATTTGCTAGAGTGCAAATTCCGCCATATAAATTTTCTTGATTCCCTTATATTATGACAGGAAGAACAAAAACTGCCAAGTTCTTTCTGTTCCATTATTCACTTTATCATTTGAATACTAAGATTGTTTCCTTCATAACGTGTTAACACGTTTTTTTGCAGCAACAACGGTATTTTTTAATGTGCCGATTCCTTTAATTTCGCATTCAATTACATCTCCTGCTTGAACAAAATCGGCTCCAACCGGACTTCCTGTTAAAAGGACATCACCGGGTTTAAGTGTCATGACAGATGATAAATAGGAAATCATTTTCCGAATGGAAATAATCATCAATTCCGTTGAACTATCTTGTTTTTTAACACCGTTCAACTTTGCTTCAACATGAATGCGAAATGTATCAAGTTCTGTTTCAATGACAGGGCCAAGGGGGGTAAATGTGTCAAACGATTTACCGATTGTCCAATGGCCATCTTCATGGAAAAACTGCGGCGCCGTTACGTCGTTGCCCACCGTGTACCCAAATACATAATTCAATGCTTCTGATTCCGGCACCATTTTCGTTTGTTTACCGATTACATTGCCAGCTCAGATTCAAACTTTACCCTATCTATTCCCTCTGGAATAACAATCTGTTCTTCAGGACCAATAACGGATTTTTATGAACTTCCAGCGCCTTTTCCCGAAGGTTTTTCATACATTCAACTCCTTCATAATAAAACTTTTCATTCATAACCAAAGCCGCGCAACTAAAGATTTTGATCGGTTTTTGTGCATGGAAGATGTAGCTTTTAAATAGAAGGGGGTGTCTGATAAGTCGTTTTTACGGCTTTTTGACGCCCCCATTAATGTTTTAGAAACATTGATATATCGGTGTTGTTTTCAATGGCGATTTGACTTTCTGGACAGCACCTTCATGATGAGAAGTTATTGTTTTACAGCATATTTTGCTTTTGCTTCAAGACGGCGGCGATGCAAAATCGGTTCTGTGTAGCCGTTAGGTTGATCATAACCTTTAAATACGAGGTCACACGCAGCTTGAAATGCGACGGAACGGTCATAATCTTTTGACATCGGGCGGTAGCCAGGTTCATTTTCATTTTGCTTGTCGACTATTTTCGCCATCCGCTTAAGTGTTTCAAGAACTTGTTCTTTCGTAACAATGCCGTGATGCAGCCAGTTTGCGATATGCTGGCTTGAAATCCGCAACGTTGCCCGGTCTTCCATCAAAGCAATATTATTAATATCCGGAACTTTTGAACAGCCGATTCCTAACTCCACCCAACGAACAACATATCCTAAAATTCCTTGTGCATTATTATCTAACTCTTCTTGTATTTCTTCAGGGGTCCAATTCGGGTTTTCTGCAACCGGAATTTGTAAAATTTCATCACGGAGATCTTCAATCGTTTCAGCCAATTTGTTTTGGACATCTGTTACATTTACTTGGTGATAATGGAGAGCATGCAATGTAGCCGCTGTTGGTGATGGCACCCACGCAGTATTGCCGCCTGCTTTTAGATGGCCAATCTTTTGCTTGAGCATTTCCGCCATCATGTCCGGCATTGCCCACATGCCTTTTCCAATTTGCGCACGGCCTTGGAAGCCGCTTTGTAAACCGATATAGACGTTTGAGCGTTCATAGGCTTGCAGCCATTGAGATGTTTTCATATCATTTTTCCGAATCATCGGACCTGCTTCCATTGATGTATGGATTTCATCGCCAGTTCGGTCCAAAAACCCTGTGTTAATAAATACAACACGATCTTTTACTTCCCGAATACAAGCTTTCAAATTCAAAGTTGTGCGCCGTTCCTCATCCATCACACCAATTTTCAGCGTATTCCGTTTTAATCCCAGCAAATCTTCGACGCAGTTAAATAGCAAGTTGGCAAACGCCACTTCCTCAGACCCGTGCATTTTAGGTTTTACAATGTAGATCGAACCTTTCCTGGAGTTTTCAAATTTGCCATTTCCTAAAAGGGAATGTTTAGCAATCAAACTTGTTACAACCGTATCCAATATTCCTTCTGGGATCTCTTCTCCCTCTCCAATGAGCACTGCACTATTTGTCATCAAATGCCCAACGTTACGAATGAGCATAAGTGAACGACCTGGGAGAGTGAACTTTTCTCCTGTTTTGGATGTGTATGTTCTGTCAGCATTAAGCGTACGTGTAATCGTTTTATCGTTTTTTGTAAAAGTAGCTGTCAAATCTCCTTTTATGAGGCCAAGCCAATTGCGATAAACAAGCACTTTGTCTTCCGCATCCACTGCCGCCACAGAATCTTCGCAATCCATAATCGTTGTAACAGCCGCTTCCAATAGAATATCTTTAATTCCCGCATCGTCATTTTTTCCAATTGGATGGCTTCGATCGATCTGGATTTCAATATGAAGACCGTTGTTCTTCAATAAAATGGCAGATGGTTTATCCGACTCTCCTCTGTAGCCTACGAACTTTTCTCTTTCTTTAAGAGCGGTTGTCTTGCCATTCATTAAAGTGACAACCAAATTCCCGTCTTCAACTGCGTATTGAACAGCGTCTCGGTGGAAATGTTCTTGCAACGGCACTACTTCATCAAGGAAGTTTTTCGAAAAGGCAATGACTTTTTCCCCGCGAATCGGATTATACTCTCCTTTTCGTTCAGCCCCATCTTCTTCGCTGATGACATCTGTTCCATAAAGAGCGTCATAAAGGCTTCCCCATCGGGCATTGGCGGCGTTGAGAGCGTACCGTGCGTTATTAATCGGCACTACTAACTGCGGCCCGGCTTGTAGAGCAATTTCGTCATCGACATTTTCTGTTGTAATCTTAAAGTCTTCCACTTCTTGTTCTAAATAGCCGATTTCCTGCAAAAATGATTTATAGGCTTCAAAGTTGAATTTGTTGCGATGTTTTTTGTGCCATTCGTTGATTTTTTGCTGGATTTCATCACGACGCTTAAGCAAATTTTTATTAATAGGTGTCAGTTCATAAACAAGGTTCTCAAACTGAAGCCAGAATTCATCTTTTTCCACACCACTTCCCGGCAATGCTTCATTGTTGATAAAATCATACAAATTTTCAGCTACTTGCAAATTGCCGACTTTTACATAGTTTGTTTTCATGGGCACAATTCCTCCTTTAAATGTTATAATTGTTGTTTGTTATTACGAAACACTGTTTCGTAATTGTTTAAAAAAGGATAACATGATGATGGAATCATTTCAATAATTTTCTTAAAATTCTTTTTTATGATGCTGTAACAGATTTCCCCTCTTTTTTCACTTCCAAACAACGTCCCGGAGTTGGGAAGAGCTTCCCGGCATTTAATAAATTTTTCGGATTAAATACTTCCCGAATATCCGTTTGCGCCGCTATTTCTTCGTCGCTAAAAATGAAGCGCATCTCTTCTCTTTTCTCGATCCCTACTCCATGTTCACCTGTAATCGATCCGCCGGCATCTGCACATGCTTGCAAACAGGCGCTGCCAGCTTTTAAAGCCTTTTCTGTTTCGCCCGGTTTTCTGGCATCAAAAAGTACAAGCGGGTGCAGATTGCCATCGCCAGCATGAAAGATATTTGCGATGCGCAGACCATACTCTCGACTGATTTCGTGAATTCTGTTTAACACTTCGGGTAATTTGCTGCGGGGAATCACACCATCCTGAACTAAATAATCAGGAGAGATCGCCCCCATTGCGCCAAATCCAGTTTTGCGGTTTGCCCACCATCTAGCTCTTTCCTCTTCACTTTGTGCCACTTTTACTTCTCGAACATGATTTCTCTTGCAAACTTCTAAAATTTGATGGATTTGCTCGTCTATACCTGCGGATATTCCATCCACTTCAATGAGCAAAAGCGCTTCAATGTCTTTTGGATGGCCGACAGGAAACGCTGCCGCTTCAACCGCTTCTATTGCTATTTGATCCATCATTTCAAGGGCTGCTGGTACAATTCCGGCAGAAATAATGTCCGATACGGCTTGACTGCCATCCGCAACGCTGTCAAAATAAGCGAGCACCGTTTGCTTTGCTTCCGGGTTTTTTAAAATACGAACCGTTATTTTCGTCACAATTCCTAAAGTTCCTTCTGATCCTGTTAAAAGTCCTAATAAATCATAGCCCGGTGCATCAGGTATTCCATCCTTGCCTATTTCAATGACTTCGCCATTTGGCAATACCACTTCAAGCCCTAAAATGTGATTTGTCGTCACACCATATTTTAGACAGTGTGCACCGCCCGCATTTTCACCGACATTTCCGCCGATGGTGCAGCAATATTGGCTTGATGGATCAGGCGCATAATAATATCCTTTGTCCGAAATGGAGTTCGTCAGTTTTAAGTTGACAAATCCAGGTTCCACTACTGCACGCCTGTTTTCAAAATCAACACTTATAAGGCGTTTCATTTTTACAAGACTAATGATTACTTCCCCATTCAACGGGATCGCCCCGCCGCTGAGACCAGTTCCAGCGCCGCGGGCGAGGAACGGCAAATCATGTTCGTGGCAATATTTCACAATTTTTGCGACTTCTTCTGTATTATTCGGGAAAACGACTGCCCTCGGCAAACGACGATGAATGGTAAAGCCATCGCAATCATAAGCTAATAAATCTTCTTTTTTATACAAGATGGAACGGTTTCCTTCAACAATGTTTGCAAGGTTTTTTATATGTTTGTCATTTGTTCTTATCCCTTTTAGAGACATTCCTCTCCCTCCTTTAGCCGATCTTCTTTTTGGTACGCCCAATCCAGCAGCTGTACGGTATGAACAATTTTTTGATTTCTTCCGTTTCTTTGAACACCCATCGCCATCTGCAGCATACAGCCGGGGTTTCCCATTACAATCATTTCTGCTTCTTTAGGAACATTCTTCATTTTGCTATCAAGCACTTCTTTAGCCATCTCCGGATTTGTTATATTGTAAATGCCAGCACTGCCGCAGCATCGGTCGGCATTCGCCATTTCAACCATTTCGACCCCAGGTATATCAAGAAGAAGGCTGCGAGGTTCGTCACGAATGCCCTGTCCATGAGCTAAATGGCATGCATCATGATAGACAACACGAGCCTTGATTTCGGCGATGGGCCTTTTATAACCAGTGTCATAAAGGTATTTTGAAATGTCTTCCACCTTTTTTGAAAATATTTCAGCTTTTTGGCGCCAAACGGGGTCTTCACGGAACAGCTCCGGATATTCTTTTAACATACATCCGCAACCGGCAGAATTTACAATTACTTTTTCAGCTTGTTGGAATGCTTCAATATTTTGTTTCGCTAATTTTCTCCCCATTTCCCGGTCGCCTGCATGAACATGAAGAGCCCCGCAGCAAGTTTGATTTTGCGGAATCATAACGTCATTTCCATTTCGAGTTAACACGTTAATTGTTGCTTCATTAATTTCGCTGAACATGACATCCATTACGCAGCCAGTTAAAAACGCAACCGTACTCTTCGTTTCTCCTTTTGCTTTAATGACTTTTTCATGTTTGTACTTTTTCCGCACAGGCTTTTTCACTTCCGGCATGATCGCTTCCATTTCGGCTAAGTGCTGCGGTATGATATTGATCAGCCCTGTTTTACGGACAAACGTTTGCATGCCGCTTTTTTGATACAATTTCAACACATTTCCTAACGTGTACAAGCGATTGTGGTGCGGAAACAAACTATGCAAAAACAGATGGCTGACCGCCTTTTTCCAGCCTTTTAACGGCATGGCTTGGCGAATTTGACCGCGCGCTTCTTCTATCAATCCCCCTACATCGACGTCCGCAGGACAAGCGGTAGTACAAGCGCGGCAATCAAGACAAGCAAAGACAGGATCCATAAAATGTTCGTTCACTTCAAGCTTTCCTTCTGCAACTGATTTAATCAAATGGACGCGTCCGCGGGGAGAATGCTGTTCCTGACCCGTGATCTCATAAGTTGGGCACGATTCTAAACACATACCGCAATGGACACAATCCGCCCATTTGTTTTCATCAGGCGGATCACTCCAAAGGTAATTGCTGAAGCTGTTGGTTTGACAGGCTGGTTCTTTGATAAGATCACTTTCATTTAATCCCATATTTAAATCCCTCCCACAAATCGCTTCGGATTGAGAATGTTGTTCGGATCAATCTTTGTTTTGATTCCTTTGAAAAGAAAGAAATATGGCGGATTTTCCCCCCAAACCTCTATTTTCTGGCGTAAAATAAACGGCAAATGTTTAATGACTGCATACCCATTGAGCTCTTTGACAAAATTCCTTAAATGCTGAATTGCTGAAATGACGTTTTCGCTGCCGCCTCTTAAAATGATTTGACACAATCCGTGGCCTAATCCACCGTGGGCTTCGATAAGCAAATTGTGCGTATCCTGTAATAAATGGCTTTCCCTAATAACTTTTAGGACATCTAAATTGACAACTCCGATTTTCAATACTGCTTCAGTCTCCCCTGTCTGATTAGACACCCTGCCATTCGGGCTGATTGTATAAAAAGATTGCCAAAACTTGCGCGCTTTCTCTTGAGCAAGAATGGTCATTTTCGTTTTAGGAGGCTGAATGCTTTTTAGAAAAGATTCTTGGTAATGAACCGAACTTTCATTATCTTCAAAACTAATGGCCAATGTATAAAATTTTTCACCCGTTAGCTTTTCAGCCAAAGACGGACTTATCAGTTCCAGTGAGACAGGTTCCATCTGCGAATCTAAAAACGCCGCGGCAAATGATCGCATTTCAGCAAAATCTCCTTCTGTAAATGATAAAAGAACATTGCTTTCATATTTTGGCAAAGGACGGAGTTTTAAAGTGATTTCCGTCAAAACCCCCAAAGTGCCCATGGAACCGACAAAAAGTTTGTTCATATCATATCCGGCGACATTTTTCACGACCTTTCCGCCTGTTCGGATGACCTTGCCATTTGGATAAACAACTCGAAGCCCGATGACTGCATCTCTGGCGGATCCATATGCCAAACGTTTGGGACCGCTTTCATTCGCAGCGATAATACCTCCGATGGTCGCATAATCCGGCCAAGCAGGATCTAGAGATATTTTTTGGTTATGTTCTTCTAAGTACTGTTGCAATTCTTGAAATGGTGTACCTGCTTTCACTGTTAATGTCATATCTCCCACTGTATGCTCGACGATTCCTTTTAGATTTGCTAAGGAAAGCAAAATATCAGCCGAATCAATTAGACCGCCAAACCCCCGCTTTGTTCCTCCGCCCACAATGGAAACGGTTTTCCCATTTTTGTTTGCATATTGCAAGATGTGTGAAATTTCGTTTTCAGTTTTTGGATAGACTGCGACTTTTCCGCCATTTCCAAGTGGATGACCTTCATTTTCCTTTACTTCCATTTGACTTTCGGGGAAAACATCTTTTAATTCTGTGTACAACTCTCCTTGGAGCAAATCAAGCACCTCCTATGTTTTGTAATAAGAAACACCGTTTCTATAAATGCGCAAAAGAGCAAGCGTTTTAAATCATTTTCTTTCAATCGACTGCAACACTTCTCTTATTACACATATTTGATATGTTATATGTTTACAATTATTAAAACACTCTTATGAAGATTTTTCAACGAATTTTTTGAATTTACAAAAAAATAAGAAAAATGAAATTCTATTAAACTTACCGTACGTCAAGATGATCTGATGTATAGCCCCCTATCTTTTTTCTCCCTGCCAATATCCTATCAACGAAAAAAAGAGACTGAATTGAAAAAGAATTTTTTATGGTCCTTTCCAAACAGCCTCTTTTGAACAAAAATTATTTTGTATCTGGAAGAAATATGGTACAAGCGGCAGCGGAAAATCTTATTATTCAGAATAGTCCAAAATGATAGCCCTCGGAAAAGAAATCCAGTTCTTGGGTAGAATAGCGCTTAAAACAACACTTAAACACGCATGCCTGGAAGTTCAAACGTTAGCTGTTTCAAAAGTACAATATATGTCAACGAACAACAGCAGCAAATTAATTGGATATTTAACAGCTGTTTATGGTTTCCACCCGTTTATACTAATGAAGAAAGGAACTAGAATACTACACAAGAAAATCCCAATCCCTACACCACTATAAAACAAACCGTTAAATATTTGCATATTATGCTTTTTCAATACTTGAAGCACTATACTAGAAACTAAGACAAAGACTACACCGCTGCTAAGGCCTGAAAAAAACCTGAAAAGGTACCAAAATATATTATTTACTGACCATTCCCATGAGCAGAGTCGTAAAAATGTTCAAAGCTAAAAATATCTTTAAATAAATTGATTCATATCTTCTCAAATTAAAAAAGCTAACAAATAAAGTTCCAGCCAAATTTCCAGCCATCGATTTAGTTATATTCAAGTAGGGGAGGATAGGGTATAAGCAAATCTTCTGATCCCCATTACAATAATCAATGCAATAATACCGCCGCATAAAGTAAGCCGCGGTTTCATAGTCATCCTTTTATTAATGGGAAGTTACTTATAATTTCTTCTATTTGATTGATGATTGTTTCGATCAGTTCGGCGGCATGCAAATTTTTGCTTAGTCGAGGATTTTGCCCGCACCAAAGCGACATCCACTCTTTATTTTTCTGTTTTGCAGCTTCTGACCGGATATCTTGGGTGAGCATATTTTGAATCGGATAAGCTGGCAAAGCATCTTCATGCTCTTTCATTTTGATGATAAATTCATTTTTTAATCCCCTTGCTGGCTTGCCGCTGAATGCTGAAGTGATTACTGCCTGTTCTTCGGTACCGTTTAATATTGCTTCTTTATGGAGTTCATTTGCTCCGCTTTCTATACAAGTAAGAAAGGCTGTCCCCATTTGAACCGCTTGCGCTCCCAATACAAGAGAAGCTAAAACTCCTCTGCCGTCCATGATACCGCCAGCTGCAATAATAGGAATTGAAACATGATCCGCTACTTGCGGAATAAGGGCCATTGTTCCGATCATTGAATCATCAAAGGATCCTGCAAAACTGCCCCTATGTCCCCCAGCGTCACTGCCTTGAACGACAATCATATCCATCCCGGCCTCTTCATTCAATATGGCTTCTTTGACTGTTGTGGCTGTTCCAATTGTGACAATACCATTATTCTTTAATTGATGAATAATTTCTCTCTGAGGAATGCCAAATGTGAAGCTGCAAACTGGTACTTCATATTTTAAAACGATTTGAATCTGTTCATCAAAAACAGAAGTGTTGATTTGCGGAACATCCTTCTTTTTTTCGATCACTAACATTTGGCGGATAGGTTCCAGCAGTTGATTCGCTCTTTCAATTTCTTCTTGAATGACTGCCGGATGTTCAGGAACAAACAGATTGACACCAAATGGTTTTGAAGTCAATTCCTTTATTTTTTGAATATCCGACTCTAATTTTTCCGGCGTCATATAACCCGCCCCTATCATCCCTAGACCACCTGCATTGGATACAGCAGCAACAAGCTCGGGAGTCGTGATCCCTCCCGCCATTCCCGCTTGTATAATCGGAATTTTAATTGATAGTTTGTCTGTTATTTTTGTATGATTCCACATGCATGTTCCTCCTTGCCTTTTATATAGCTCTTTCCGTCAAATCTATAGGTTAACAATACAATAATCATAGCTGTTGTCATTCAATTAATAATGCCATTCATACGATTTGGTCAGCAGCAGAAAAAACGATCACCCAAAACTTAGTGAAACATCAGTTGCCCGGCTCTTTTATTTCTCTTGTTCCCATCCTTCCATCCTAAAATTCACATTATTGGACTGAAATCATGTTGTTCATTCAAGCTGCTTCTACACTCATCTGAAATTGACTTGTATAAAGATGAAAATTTATTTTTTTAATATTTCGCAAATTGTCTTCTATAAATAGTTTATGACCCCATTTTGATGATGTAAAATAGAAAAAAATGATAATTGCTGGTAAGAATCAATTTGAGTGATGGGGGAGAAATAATGTTTGAGCTACAAGATTTAAGAATCATTGCAGCAATAGCAAAAAATAAAGGGATTACGAAGGCTGCAAAAGAGCTTGGGTATGTACAGCCCAATGTTACGGCTAGACTAAATAAATTAGAAAGCTGTTTAGGTTTTCCATTATTTATAAGAACCAAAAAAGAGGTTATTCTCACACCGAACGGCAAAGTCTTTCTTAACTATGCTAATTTGATTTTAAATTTGTGTCGCGAAGCTGAAAAAGCAATGAATAAACTGGCAATCCCCGATGGAGAATTAAACATAGGCTCCATGGAAACAACCTCCTATGTACGTCTTCCCCACATATTAAAACAATATTCAGCTAATTATCCTAACTTATCCTAACGTAAAAATTAAATTGCAAACCGGTACCACAAAAGAATTAATAGATAAGGTCTTACATCATGATATAGAGGGTGCATTTGTTGCTAGACCTGTTAATCATCCGGATCTTATCGAAAACGTTATTTTTAAAGAAAGACTGGTACTTATCACCAATACTCCTGACAATCCTCTTAAAAACAAGGAATGCACTTTAGTTGTATTTAAAGAAGGGTGTTACTATCGAGAAGTGTTTACCAGAATCATGAACGACTATCATATAACGATTCAAAATGTAATAGAGGTAGACGCCGCACAAGCTATTTTAAATTGTGTTCGTGCAGGAGTTGGAATTTCTTTGATTCCCGAGTCTATGTCAAAATTAACAAAAAGTCTATACACATATCCCATTGATAAGGACTACGTAAACGTAGATACTGTGTTTATCACTCGTAAGTCACTCGCCAAAACATTAGCTTTTAACAAATTTGTTGAACTTTTAACTCTATAAAAATCAAGCAACAAGCTTTTTCAAGAAAATCATAAATGATTGAATTCATAAAATTGCTTTCTTTTCTTTTGTTAAGTGACTCCTTTTCTCTTTCGATTTCAAATTTTTCGATATTTTTTCTTTTTGTCAGATCCAATAATTTTTACGTGCTAATTGTTATTTGAAAAACTGTCGAGGACCGTGTTTCACAATCAATGGGGTTTCTGTTTTTCTTCACAGCTGTAAAAAGGCCACATCATGTGGGAGAGGGAACATCTCTTAAATATCTATAGCTTATCAGCCTATTCAAGTAAGCAAAAAATTTTAGATGGATGAAATTCACAAACCTTGCAAAACCTTTTAGAGATTGTATTAACATCTTTTAATTCGAATTTTTAATTAATTGGATCAGCTGTTCATATTTTACGTGTGTGATCAACACAACTTTAATTTTGCCTCTCCTTTTGCACCAATTTTTACCTAAATCAATATTTGTGAAATGCAGTTTCAATTTTCTAATCTTGAAAGGGAACTGCCACGAATTTCCTGTCTTCCAAATATAAACACCACTCTGAACAAAATTTATGGTAATATATTGAATATTGCAGCATGTTTATTTTATAGCTACTGCACTATTTATCGCAATAAGAGGCAGGATACTGCTACTCTAATCGAGTAAACGAAAGTCAAGAAGCAATAAATAGACAATAAAAGGTTTTGTTTCACTTTTCTCATAGTCACAGCAAAATCGTGATGCTCATCAACCAATAGCGAAACATTTTAAAAATATGGCTTGTACTCTATATAACACCTTGTCCATGAATCTTTGGCATTTTTCTCGATGGATGGCAAGCGGTTGAAGTCTAGACTTGCCGCTATTTTTGTATTATCAAAAATTGAGGTGCTTGTCTCGTTTTTTTGTGCACATTTTCACAAATAAATCCAGTTTGACTTGTTACATTAATTTTTGAAGCAAGGTTTCACTCATATTTTTTTACACTTTTTCAACTGTGCCTTGCTTTTAATACTTGAACTTTGTTATTTTTTCTGTTCTTAAACAAACCGTGCCTTCATTACATCTGTCAATTTCCCAATCGGTTGTAATAGAAATTGGCTGATTTCTCGGAGTATTTATTCGCGATTTTGCCTTACATGTTTGTAACAGTAGTGCAGGAAAACTTGAATTAAATAGTTTATCTATAGGTTTATTTGATCATAATAACGGAAGTAAGGAAAATGATTTGAACATTTTTCCTTTGTATCATTCGACAAATTGAACGCCTAAATTTGTCGTTTTATACAAAAAGAAATTGAAATATAGTATGATAAAATTTATTCAAATCTAAATGTAAGCGTCACAATTTGATTATCAAGAGGAGTTGCGGGGAATAATAACTTAAATTTTTCGATCATAAAATCTGACATATGATGACCTTCGCAACAGAACATTGAAAGGGATTTCATTTATAAACTTAAGGAGGAGCGATCATGGAAAATCAGCTGCAAAGAGGTTTAAAAGAAAGACATATTACTCTGATTGCATTAGGTTCTGCAATCGGAGTCGGGCTGTTTTTAGGATCTTCAAGCTCAATCAAGCTGGCAGGTCCCGGTATAATGTTATCCTACCTTTTCTGCGGAATCATTTTATTTTTCATTTTAAGAGCGTTAGGAGAAATGGCTGTCCATCATCCCGTTGCCGGTTCATTCAGCCAATACGCCAATGATTATCTTGGTAATCTGGCAGGATATATTACAGGGTGGAATTATTGGTTTGTATGGGTCATTACTTGTATGACCGAGCTGACAGCCGTTGGAATCTATATGGAATTTTGGTTTCCGGAGGTTCCGCGATGGATTTGGATTCTGGCAGCATTAATCATCATGATGAGCTTTAACTTTCTTCAAGTCAGTGCTTACGGTGAGTTGGAATTCTGGTTTGCCCTAATCAAAATTATTGCGATTATCTTTATGATTATTATTGGCTTAGCCATGATTTTGTTCGGATTCGGCAATAACGGAGTTCCTACAGGAATCAGCAATTTGTGGGAGCATGGCGGCTTTCTTCCTAACGGTCTTGAAGGTGTCTTAATGTCATTTCAAATGGTTATGTTTGCCTTTCTAGGAATCGAAATGATCGGCGTAACAGCCGGTGAAGCAAAAGATCCGGAAAAAACGCTGCCTAGAGCCATTAATTCTACTTTACTTCGTATATTAATTTTTTATGTGGGTGCGTTGTTTGTCATTTTGTCCATTTATCCGTGGAATGAAATCGGGACAAGTGGAAGCCCCTTCGTTTTAACCTTTGACAAAATCGGTATCCCGGCCGCAGCAGGCATTATCAACTTTGTCGTTTTAACCGCTGCCCTTTCCTCCTGTAATACAGGAATTTTCAGTTCGGGACGTATGTTATACAACCTTTCCCATAATGGACAAGCTCCGAAGGCATTTGGCACATTAAACAAAAAAGGCGTTCCTTTTAGAGGGGTTATGGTTACATCAGCCGTTTTATTATTCGGAGTTCTGCTCAACTATTTAGTACCGGCTAAAGTATTTACTTGGATTGCATCTATCTCAACATTTGGCGCTTTATTGACTTGGTTTATTATTTTATTAGCACAATGGCGATTCCGAAAATCGATTACACCTGAACAACAAAAAAATATCAAATTTAAAACCCCGCTATACCCGTTATCCACTTTCATTGCAGGGGCGTTTCTCATATTTGTCGCAATTCTGCTCGGCTACTATCCAGACACAAGAATCGCCTTAATAGTCGGTCCGCTTTGGGTTGCCATTTTAGTCATTGCATATTACGCTGCCAACTTGAATAAAAGACAAAACGAAGCTGAAGTGAAAGAGACTTGATCGTTTTGGACAGCGGTTCGCTATCGAATGTCTTACTTTTAAAAATGCGGTTTACAATTTTCTAACCGTCTGATCAATCGTGAAGAGGCCCCCATCTCTGATAGGGGTTCTCTTTTCGTTTTGATCTGGTATCTTTCGAAAAGGAGTCTATATTTTCAAACGATCTTTCAAGCTGCATTTAAAACTTTTTAAGGGGGACTGCAAATTTTTGAATAGTTCAATTACATTTATTAGGTTTACAGGCTATTAGCCATAATAAAGCCGAGGAAGCGATGACACTTGGAACAAATTATTCAATACCTGCAACACTTAATTCCATCATTTCGGAACGATACTGTCTAAATGTTGACGAACAGCCTCTTCGGTCATTTCGCCGGTAATTTTATCCACGATTTCTCCCTTTTCATTAATGAGAAAAGTAATCGGAAGGGTTTGAACTTTGTATAGATCGGCTGTATCTCCTTTCCAATCCAACAAAACGGGAAAACTCAATCCTTTTTTAGATACGAATTGATCCACTAATATTCTTGGTTCACCTACATCAACGGCCAGAATTTCAATTCCTTTATCTTTATAATCTTTATAAGCCGATTCCAAATACGGCATTTCTTTTTCACAAGGAGGACAATAGGTTGCCCAAAAGTTAAGCAGAACCCCTTTTCCTCGATAATCTTCTAAATTGACTTCATTCCCTTTTAAATCAATTAAAATAAAATTAGGAGCAAGGTTTGTTCCAGTTGAAGCAGTTGCTCCTTTGTCCTTAATAAAATTACTATAAATTGCGTAACCAATTCCTAAAACTAATATGGAAGCGATGCCCCCCCGTATGAATAGCACCACCTGTTTTCTTTTATTATTCATTTAAATAGTCTGACTCCTTTCACTCCGTTAAATGAAATGAGAGAATGGGCATTTCATGAAGGCCTTGATAATCGACATGAGCAATCACTTGATGTTCACCTGGCTCAACAAATTTCACATCTAATTGATAGATTCCATCTTCGTTTGGCTCAACAGGCAATCTGCCGAAAGATACTCCATTTTCGATCACTTCAAACGTAACTTTGGCTTCTTTGCTCACATTTTCAGTCCCGTATGTCACTTTTGAAGTAAATGTCACTTTTTCATTCAGCTGAATCTGTTTTGGATCACTTTCTAATGTCACTTTTAATTCTGGCTCTTCACTATTTTTTTGTTGATTAGCTGAATTGGAACATCCAGCCAGCAATAACATGAACAGAACAAGAACCGTAACTATTAATCGCATCATACTACTCCTTTATGGAACGAAGACTCTTCCTTTTCTCATCAGCGCATTGCCGGGAAAAAGAAGAGTCTTACAATTATTATATTTTTTTAATTGGCTTCATTTTTTAAATTTGTCCAGAACAACAGACGCTTTTTGATTTTTTCAAAAACGATCATGGTAATCAGAATGACAATACTATTAAAAATAATTCCTGCCAGAACTAAATCATATTGAGTAAAATCGGTGTAATACTGTATAAAGCGACCCATTCCTGATTCAGCACCAAACATCTCTACCATTATTAAGACAATAAACGCGAATGCGAGAGATGTCCCGACTCCATTCAAAATTAACGGCGAGCTTGCTGGAAGAATCATTTTCAAAAACAAGTCTTTTCCCTTCAATCCGATTGTTTTTGCATTGTCCCAGTATGGTTTGTCTATTAAAAGCACCCCTTGAATCGTGCCGAGAAAAATAGGCCAAAACGTTGCAATGAATAAGATAAAAATCGAAGCCGATTTAAAAGATGGAAACAATGCAATTGCATACGGAACAAACAATGTCGGCGGAAGCGGGCTGAAAGTCTGGAAAAACGGCTCTAAAATGGCACGGAATCGATGATGCAAACCAAAGTATAAACCGCCGCCAATCCCTAATACGAGCGATAACACAAAACCAGGAACTAATAACCCCATTGAACTGACAAACCCTTGCAACAATTCCTTAATGGCTTTCACAAACGCTATGACAACAATTTCAGGAGATGGAAAAATAACTGGATCAAGCAATTCAGTGAAATTTGTAATGTAAATCCATAGCCCAAGAAGGGCTACGGCGATCAGAGTTGAATAAATATAAACATGTAAAAACTTTTTCACAGTATCTCTCCTCCCCTATAAATTTTGTTTTTTAAATCTTTCTAATACCTTTTTGTAATATTCATCATTTGGATTTTCTTTAATTAGTTCGTCTAATGCCTGTTCATAAAAAGTCAGATTCAAATGAGAATTAACATCGATTTTCTTTGCATCCTCTTCTTTCACATATCCAATTTTTATCATTCTTTCCCACACTTCTAAAGTTTCTTTTTTATTCGGATCAGCTGAGTTAATTAAATGCGGCTCATTAACAATTTCATTAATCTGCTCTTTAGGTAAATTTTTAAATCTGTCTAATGAAGCTTCTAGATTTTTTTCAGGGCTTTCCAATTTCACACGTTCAGCTTTAATGAGGGCCTTCATAAATTTTTTATAAGCAATTGCTTGATCATCTGAAATCTCGCCTCTTACCGTCACACGGCAGCAGGCAGCATTTTTATCCAGATCATTAATCCATAGAATAGGAGCTAAACCTAATTTCAATGTTTTTGTTAAATGAGCTGTACCCGATACCCCGACATCAATTTTCCCTGTTTTTACAGCCTCAAGTATGGCAGACAACGTTTTAAATTCTACAAATTTTACATCCTTATGGATATCAATGCCTGCTTTCTGAAGCTCCGATTTAAAGTAAACATCATTCGTATGCAAAGGTATAGAACCTATTGTTTTTCCTTTAAAATCTTGTAACGTTTTATATTCGTCCTTATGTTCTTCTTTTACAACAATCGGATGTCCACCTTCCATATGACCGCCAATCAGCTCAAAATTTGAACCTTGGGCAATAAAATTCAGCGGAGCAGTTGAACCGAAAGTTAAGCCGATATCAATTTTTCCCGCCTGCAATGCATTTAATCCGTCTGCTGAACTTTGAAATGGCACCATTTCCACTTTTAAATTCTCTTCTTCAAAAAATCCTTGATCGATGGCAATATCCGCAAGAGGTGCACCATATATTGAACCATAACCAACTTTTAACTCATATGTTTTTTCGTTATCCTTCTCTTCAGCTTTTTCACTTGACGATGCATTTTGTTTTGATGCTGCTTCATTTGCAGTTTCTTTACCGCCGCAAGCGGATAAAACTAAAATAGCTGATAAACCAATCCCGATTAGCCAATTTCTCTTTTTCATTTTTTTCCTCCTCTAATACACTCCAACTATATACTCTAAAAATTCATGTGTCTTTGTAATGAATACGGTATAATTTTGTTTACAGATTTTAAGACATTATTTTGAATGGTTTAAATTCCTGATCCATCCACAAGAGCTTCCTTACTTTCCTCTAATTTGTCGAAAATGCCTTGGTTCATGACACCTAAAACATAATCTCTGAATTTTACAAATTCTAAGCTTTGATATAGCTGTTTCCGATTTCTCGGCTTAGGAAAAGGAACGTCAATCACTTCCGCAATTCTCCCTGGCGGCCCCGGGGTAAACATGACAATGCGGTCCGCTAAGAAAATCGCTTCTTCTGCATCATGTGTGACAAACACAATGGTTCTCTGCTGTTCCCTATTCACTTGAAGGATTAAATTTTGCAAATGTATTCTTGTCAACGGGTCGAGTGCCCCGAATGGTTCATCCATGAACATCAAATCTGACCCTATTGATAATGCTCTCGCAATCGCCGCACGCTGGCGCATCCCGCCGGACATTTCCCCTGGATATTTATCAACAGCATGACTAAGCTGAACTAATTCCAAATAACTTTGGGCCAAGTGTTCTAATTCCTTTTTTGTTTTTGATTTTTTCAGTTTTTGCCTTAATGCCAGAATGACATTTTCTTTCGCTGTCAGCCAAGGAAATAGCGAGTAGTCCTGAAAAACAACAGAGCAATCTGGTATAGAGTCAGTAAGTATTTGATTATTGACGAAAATTTCTCCTTTATTAGGCCGGGATAATCCGATTAGCAATCGTAGAAGTGTACTTTTTCCCGAGCCGCTCGGTCCCATAAAGACGATAAATTCTCCTTCTTTTATCGTTAAATTAATATCTTGCAGGATTTCTAAGCCGTCGTACTCAAAATAAATGGATTTAACTTCAATTTTATTTTGGTCTGCGATTTCTTTTTGCTCTGCGCTACGATTAAGAACCATTGCCATTTTTGATCCACTCCCTCAGTTGATTTTAAATTTTAAAATTACTGATTGTTCTGTGATCCCTTCCTTTAACTGCTAACTAACCAATTTTACAAACAACTTCACTTTCACAATTTCGTTTTCGGCCTTTGAATTCCGCAGTCAGTTTGCCCCGCCAAACCGCACTTCATTTTCACGATTTCGTTTCCAACCCTGTCCTCCTTTTTCCTATAATTCTTCTTTTTTTAACAACGGTCTGAAGTTTGCCGAAATTGGCGACTTCTTTTTCACGGTAAACCATGAGTAAATGAAACTGACCACACATAAAGCAAGAACAATCCAAGGAAAATAGCTTACCGGTTCCGGCTGACCGGGCTGCACCATCGCCCAAATAGGGATAAGAATACTGAGCAAGCCTAATGATGGAAACAAATATTTTTTATGAAAAGGCCATTTTTCTTTTTTATAAAATATAACTGCAAGATTTAATAAAGAATAAATGAGCAAGAGCGGGATCGTGCCAATTGTACTGAGATAACCGAATGCAGTTACCCATCCTTTACTAAGCAAACCAATTAAAATCGCAGCCAACATTCCTAAGATAAAAAGAAGTGTCAGTGTGCCGATAGGCGTCCCCCATTTTGAAACCCTTGATAATTTTCTATAAATTAATCCTTCTCGAGCTGAGTTAAACGCAATTCGGGAGAAGCCGTTCAAGCAGGCGATGGTCATTCCAAGTATGCTAGTGAATCCTGCAATAATAGCTAATACAGAAAAGCTGCCTAAATACTGATTAGAAAGATCAATAAACGGATTAGTACTTTTAACTAAATCGTCAATATGATTCGAAAATCCTTGAATGATACTATAATTGACAAATATATAGAAGACCGACATGATCGCAATGCTTACGAGAACTGCACGAGCAGTATTTCGTTTTGGATTATCCGTTTCTTCTGCCAAAGCAGCTGAGTTTTCAAAGCCAATAAACAAATAGATCGCAAGCGGAAAGGCTAAGCTAAGTCCTGCTATGCCATTCTGAATTGAAGAAAATGCAAAAGGCTTTAAAGATAACGGCGCTGGCGGATGCAATAAAACTAACACTGAAACGAAAACAAGGACTGCAACCTCAATGAATAATGCCACCGCAGCAATTTTAGTCGAACTATAAATTCCCACCACTGTAATGGCCCAAACGATTAAACCTAAAATAATAGTAGGGACGATCCAATGAATGTGAATGTTATATAAGGCTAGTGAATCAGATGTCCATCCCCCAAGCTCAATAAAAGCTGAGCCGGCTAAAAAGATAGTACCGATTAAAAAAACAAGTGAAGCTGTAGTGCCGACAATATCACCAAAAGTCATACTAATATACTTGATGAGCGATCCGCTGCTAGGATGAATTTTTGAAAAATTTGTTAAGCTGAGCCCAACCATTGTGATCGCTACTGTAGCAAGTAAGAGTGTTAACGGAGATCCAATTCCCGAAGCCGCAAATATAACTGGGAATCCATAATATATTGCTGCCGCTGGAGCCATTTGCGCCAGCATAGAACTTATGGTATCAAAAGCAGTTAGTTTTTTCTTTGGTTTCAGCTGGATTTTTAAATTTTCTTCCATTTCTCCACCTCCTCATAGTTTTTATTCAAAAGTAGTTTTTAATAGGGTTTCAAACTTGCGCCTCAATAGGCTGCGTCATTTTTTCCTTATCCGTACGAAAGGGAAACGGAATCCCCCTTCCGTCGAAATAATGTAAAATTCGATCGGACACTTGCTTTTGTGTACCTATAAGCGCCGTTAAATTGGTTTTCAATTTTATCCAAGATCGTTTTCCGAGCTTCTTCTCAGAGCTTGCATCTCCATTGCATAAAATCGCTGGGCTTCTTAACCAGCATATCTTTCATTTCAGCATCTTTTCTAGCGGCAGAGATGCGTTGTTCCAAGCTTACTTGAATGAAGTTTGACTTGATGAAGCATTTTATTCATTTCTCCTTCCCAAAATATAATTATTCATATATATTTAGTCGAATTTTTGAGTAAAAATCTCGGTAATATCTATACTTCTCAGTGTAATTATTTTTTCTGCAACAGGCGCCCGAGGTTTCGATATTTTGCACCTATATGATTTTCTGATAAACGAGAATTTCCTTTTCCAAATAATTTCTCTCGAAGAGTTCCTTCTTTATAATCTTTTTTCAACAAACCTCGTTTCTGAAGTTCAGGCACTACGAGATCCACAATATCCTTAAATGTTCCTGGTGTAATTGCATAAGCCAAGTTAAATCCATCAATATCAGTTTCATCAATCCATTCTTCAAACGTATCAACAATTTGTTCAGGTGTTCCAACTATCACTGGTCCCATGCCGCCAATGCCTGCGAAATTTGCCAGCTCGCGAACGGTCCATTTCTTATTTGGGCTTGCCTTTGTTAGTGATTCAAGCATGGATCTAACGGCATTTGTCTCAATGTATTCAATTTCTTGATCAGGTTCATATTTAGAGAAATCCACTCCCGACCAGCCGCTCAGCAAGGAAAGTGCTCCTTCATAACTGATATATTGGGATAAATCCTCATATTTAGCCCGCGCCTCTTCCTCCGTCCGGCCAACGATTACCGTCATTAATGCAAACACTTTAATGCTTTGAGGGTTTCTTCCCAACGAAGCTGCCTGAGCCCTTAAATCCTTGACATATAAAGTGATCGCTTCCTTTCCAGGAGCAGAAATAAAGGTGCATTCTGCATGTTTAGCAGCAAATTGGCGGCCTCTAGTTGAACCTCCAGCCTGATACAAGACAGGAGTTCTTTGCGGCGACGGTTCACATAAATGTATACCAGGCACATGAAAATATTTACCGTGATGGTGAATTTCATGAACCTTTGTCGGATCTGTAAAAATTCTTTTTTCTTTATCTTTTATGACCGCATCATCTTCCCAGCTGCCTTCCCATAATTTATAACAAACTTCGATATACTCTTCCGCAACATTGTATCTTTCCGAATGGATAAATCGATCTCCAATATCAATATTTCTTGTCCCGCTTTCTAAGTACGAAGTCACAATGTTCCAAGCAATCCTTCCTTTTGTTAAATGATCCAATGTGGACATCCTGCGTGCAAACGTGTAAGGATGTTCAAATGTTGTCGAGCATGTAATTCCAAAGCCTAAGTGTTGCGTTGCGTTAGCCATCGCCGAGACAAGCATCATCGGATCATTTACGGGCACCTGTGTCGCTTCACGTACTGTTGTAGTTTTATCTCCCCCGTACACATCATAGATCCCGATTACGTCAGCAATAAACAGGCCGTCAAACCGACCTCTTTCCAAAGTTTGAGCCAATTCAACCCAATAATCTATATCCTTATAACGATACGACTGATCTTCAGGATGTACCCATAAGCCTGGTGATTGATGGGCCACACAATTCATATCAAACGCATTTAAATAGATTCGTTTTTTCTTCATGTTACTTACCTCAAACTCTCATTTTTTATTGGTGTTAAAAAGTTGCTGTTAAACAAAACAGAGACCCATTTCCAAGCTAAATTAAACTTGAAAAAGAGTCTCTGGTTGTCCAGTCAACTATCATTTATTTTTCAATGTTTATTCTATTTTAGAATAATTTGATGTAAAAGAAGGAGGCACCCCATTTCAAGATAAGTTTCAACTTGAATTGAGAGCCTCCGGTTTTCCAGTCAGCTTATTTAAATTTTCAAAATCTTTAATGAGATTTTAAAACCAATTAAACCTATCTGTCAAGTTACTTTTATGAAATTTTTTTCTTGTATTTCTATCATAATTGCTTTTATTGATCCGATTTTTCTTTAGCATCGACTTTTTATAGTCTTTGTACAAATAATATTAAACAAAATAGATTAGCCAACTTGAACGAAGACACTGTATATTCACCTTTTAAGATATGTAAAAAAGGCACTTAGTATGTAAACCAAGTGCCTCCAGTGTTCTGGTCGGAAATCTAATTATTCATATGCGAATAAATTAACATGCCAACTTTTTGTTGTCAAGATTATTATATTTTTATAGTTTAATATGTCGTTGTATCTGCATAAGACGATAGAGGATTTCTATTTTCATGCAAAAGCAATAAGCTTTTTGCAGAAGGAACCTATCCCTCTAATGAAATTTTTTCTTGTGATTTATTCAACGAAACATTTGTGTCAAAAAATAAATTTAAAATCTTTTCACGTATTTTTACAAAATCACGGCTATTTCTGTCTCGCGGTCTTGATAAATAAACTGGAATCGTCTTTTGGATGCGGCCTGGTTTTTTGGACATGACAATCACCCTGTCACCTAATAACACAGCTTCATCAATATCATGAGTCACTAAAATCATAGTAACATTGGCCTGTTCTCGTATTCTTAAAATTTCATATTGCATTTGAATCCGGGTCAGTGCATCCAGCGCCCCAAAAGGTTCATCGAGCAAAATAATGCTGGGCTTTTTTACTAATGTACGCGCCAATGCAACCCGCTGAGACATACCGCCTGAAAGCTCTCCGGGCCTTGCTTTTTCGAATCCCTTTAATCCGACTAATTCAATATATTCATTCACTAGTTTTTCACGTTCAGATGCAGGCACTTTTTCAAGACCAAAGGCTATATTTTGCTTAACAGTCATCCAAGGAAACAGCCGATGATCCTGAAAAACCATGCCTATGTCGGCTCTTATACCTTTTATATTTTGATTATCAATGGCAATCGTTCCTTCAAAAGAGCTGTCAAGACCAGCAATTATTCGCAATAACGTACTTTTTCCGCATCCGCTGGATCCAACAATGGTCAAAAATTCGCCTTCTTGAACCTCTAAATTGATATCATCTAATACGTTTAACGTATTCTTTCCTTGATTAAATGATTTTGACAAATTAGTAATCTTTATTTTCGGTTTCGCTACCTGAAACTGAACGTTTTCCTTTATTGGCATGTAAGCAACCTCCTAAGATTTAATGCCTGCTTGCCAAGACAGGATGCGCTGCTGGATAAACTTAACAACAGCATCCATTGCGACTCCAATTATCCCAATCATGATCATTCCAATGATCATGGCATCGGGCTGGGAAAGCTCCCGGCCTTGTGTGATTCGGTAACCGAGTCCTGAATCGGAAGCAATCAATTCCGCAGCGACCACAGCCATCCAAGCCGCTCCTAATCCCAATCTAAGCCCAACAAATATAGAAGGCAATGCAGCAGGAAAAATCACGTTAAATAACGTTCTTCTTTTGCTTACTCCCATCAGTTTTGACACTTCCAGAAATCCTTTAGGCACTCCTTCGATTCCTTGAATTGTATTTAACAGGATGGGGAAAAAGGCGCTTTTAAAAATAATAATGACTTTAGAAGTTTCACCGATACCAAACCAAAGAATAATGATCGGGATCCAGGCTAATGGCGGAATTACTCTGATCGCATTCAGAATTCCAGCAAAAAATTGATCGAATCTAGCAAATAATCCCATTAATACCCCAAATAGCAGACCAAAGAAAACCGCTAAGGAAAAGCCTTGCAGCATTCTTTTGACACTTGCCCATGAATCCTGCAAAAGGGTTCCATCCTCTATAAATTGAACGATTGTGTGGATAACCGTTTTCGGAGATGGAATTAGGTATGGTGCAATCAATTCACGTTCCGTCAAATAAATCCAAAGAAAAACAAGCAGGAGCGGCAAAACAACCGGCAAAATATAATACTCATACGTTTTTTTCATATCTAACCACCTCAGTTGCATAAACAGGATAGAAGGCTTTTAAGACAAAGCCTTCTACAAAAACTACTGATCTTTTAGCATCCAATCTTTTATGGCAAAATCTTTTTTAATCAATCCTTGTTTTACTAAAAACTTTTTCGTTCCTTCCAATAATTCCAACCCCTCTTTCGGGAAGTTCTCTTCTCGAATATTGTTAAGAGGGAGGCTTTCCTTCACAACATCTAAGTCCTGTTTGATCACTTCAGCCACATATTGATAAAATTCTTCTTGATGTTCTTTTAAATCTTTTACTGCCCTTTCACGGGTATCTGTCCATACTGATAAAAACTCCGGATTCTGTTCTAAAAATTTTTCTGACGCAATGGTGACAGATGTTCCAGTTAAATGCGGTGTCGTTTTACTTGCTTGGTGAAGCAAAGGAAAACCAAGTTTTACATGTTTTGGACCCATATATGTTGGAAATGCATATGCTTGAATATCGCCGCGCTCCAAAGCGGCAGCGGCTTCTGGCGGAAGTAAATGAACAATTTTTACATCTTCAAGCAGATTATTTTCTTCCAATAGACCTGTTAAATAACGGAGCATATAAGATCCATTTGATGTTGCTACTGTTTTTCCTTTTAATTCCTCCAAGGAAGATACTCCATTTTTCTTATTAGTGACTAACCAAATATCTTGAAAAATATTAGCAAATCCTATTAATCTTGTTTTTTGTCCTGAGCTTCTCGCCAATAAAGCAGGTGTATCACCTAAAATTCCTACATCAATTTCTCCTGAAGCCATTGCTTCGTTTAGGTTAGGGCCGTTAGGAAAAGAAAAATATTCAATATTTGTAATTCCAATTTTCTTTAATTCTTCCTGCAAAAATCCTTTATTAAGCGCCCACCCTTCAGCTCCTGAAACGGCAGGTTTGTCCTTGTCTTTGTTTCCGGTTGAGTTAATATATCCGAGCCTTAATGTTTTTCCTTTCTCCTCAACCCCTGCATTAGAATGATTCTCCGTTTCCGCATTTTTGTTTGTAGAAGTATTATTGGAACTGCACGCTGTTAAAAGTGCAAAAATTGCTATAAAGAATATGAAAGATTTTTTCTTTGATGATTTTCCCATTCTAGTCACACTCCGCTAGGCAAATAAAATTTATAAGCTGGGTCTTGGGCAGCGACCGGTTTTTGTCCCTTCTGCCATCCCATGTTTGTTCGATAACTTCCTACTAAACCTGTTGTTAATAATTCCTGCTCAGAAATTTCTACGGCCTCATCAGCGTTTGGAGCTACATAAAGTGCATCAACAGGGCAATACAATTCACACATATAACACGTTTGGCAATCATCCTGCCTTGATATAACGGGTACCTCTCCCTTTCTTTTTTCAAACACGTTAGTGGGGCAAATATTGACACAAAGATTGCATTTTACACATCGTTCCTCAAGCAGAACCTGTATCAATTTTCTTCCTCCTTATACAGTCTGGAAATTATGAGTATCAGCAGTCACTTTTATTTCGTCTAAACCGCTCGTGATCAGACGATGCTGCTGGTTTTCATCAATCTTAGGAAAATCAAGCCGTTTATGCATGCCTCGAGTTTCTTTTCGCTCTAGTGCTGCTGTGTACATCCAACGGGAGGTGGCTAACATTGCGGCTGCTTCCCGAACCCTTACGATATTTCCTTTATTTTCCTTCAGACTTGTTTTTGCTTCATGCCATATTGAATGAAGCCGCTGCAAGGAGGAGGATAACTTTTCTTCTGTTCTAAACAAATTAATATCAAAAGGCATCACTTCCGCTTGAACATGCCGAATCACCTCATTTGCATCAAGACCATTATGACTTGTGCGCTGTTCGTTTATTCCAATGACTTGTTTTCTTGACAAGGTTCTATCCAGATTATTTCGATTAAAGGAAAGGGCATACTTCGCTGCTGCTTCCCCGGACCAATAGCCAGAGGAAATGGCCCATGCCGCATTGTAGCTTCCCCCTCCTGTAAATCCGCCGCAAATCAACTCTCTAGTCGCAGCATCACCTGCGGCAAATAATCCGGGAACTGATGTTGCACAAGTTTCATCAATAATCCGGATGCCGCCGGTGCCCCTTACTGTCCCTTCTAACCGTAATGTCACTTCAAAGCGATCCTCAAAAGGATTAATGCCCATTCGATCGAATTGAAGGAAGAAATTCGGTTGGGCAATTCTCATCCACTTTTGCAGCTCACGGTTATCCTTCGCCTTATCCAGCTGTGCAAACACTTTTTTTCCTTTCTGCAATGTTTTGGCAATGATCGAACGCCCTTTATGTGAACCCGCCCCTTTAATAATGGTTCCATCTTCATAAGTGAAAGAAGCCCATTGATAAAAAGCTGTTTTTGTAATGGAAGAAAATTTTGGAGTAATGGCATATGCATTGGAAAATTCCATGCCTGAAAACTCAGCACCAGCTTCTGAAGCCAATAAGTACCCATCACCAGTTAATACATTGCATCCTAACGCCTTGCTTAAAAAAGCGCATCCGCCTGATGCGATAACGATAGAACTGGCTTGAACAGACCAAGTTTCTCCAGTTTGTGTATTGACGCCCGCAGCTCCGGCAACTCCATTGCTGTCATACAAAAGCTCCAGCGCAGGGCTGTGATCTAAAATTTTTACCTTCGATTTCACCAATTTTCTTCTCATCAATCTCATATATTCAGGTCCTTGAAGGCTTCTCTTATGTACTACGCCATTTTCATCTACTGGAAAAGGATATCCCCACTCAGCAAGCTGATTGACACTTTCATATGTTTGTTCTAGTACCCTTTTCATCCATTTCCGTTCAGAAAGAAACCCTCCTAAGGCTTCACGGCTTCTCATCGCTTCTTCTCTTTTCTCTTTATCAGGCGGTATATACCATACTCCATTGCCTGAAGGAGCCGTCGCCCCGCTTGTGCCGCAATAACCTTTATCCACCAAGATAACCGTTGCCCCGTTTTTTTTGGCTGATAATGCAGCCCAAGCGCCGGCAGGCCCTCCACCTATAACAAGAACATCTGCTTTAAAACTTACATCATATATTTGATTGATTAATTTTTCAGAATGATTGAATGCCATTTTATCCATCCCCTTTTCATCATTTAAAATCGTTTTTACTTTTTTAAACTGAAATTCCCATAAAAAATGAAAAGAGACTTCCATAAAATGAAGGAAGTCTCCAGTCGTCTGGTCAACTCATACTAAATCCCGTAATTTTCACTAATTGATCCACTTTGGAGCTGCTGTTTTCTGTAAAGCCAAACCTTTCCTTGCTGATGAGCTGCCCGCTTTCATACTGTCTTATTTCAAATTAAACATATTTATTTACTTTGGTTTTAACCAAAAAGAGCCGCTGTCCTCTATGTGACAGATGAAAATCTTTCTGCATCATCCTATAAGAGACATGATGGTTATCACCAATTAAAATCAAGCATTTTCACAATCCTCTTGTTGTCACCTCAAATTGTTTAATGAACCTGTTATTTCGCAACAGCCGATTTGATATCTCCTCCGAATGGGCTAAGGAATGTCTTCTGATGAGAAGTATCCTTTTTATCAATTGGAAGTTTCGGGAATAATAATTCCGCTGTTCTATAGGCTTCTTCTAAATGCGGATAGCCTGAAAGAATAAAGGTCTCAATGCCTAAATCAGCGTATTCTTTCATACGGGCAGCAACCGTATCAGGATCTCCTACTAGCGCCGTGCCTGCACCGGTCCGTACCAATCCAACACCGGCCCAAAGATTTGGACTCACTTCTAATCTTGTACGATCACCTTCATGCAAACTCGTCATTAAGCGCTGGCCTTCCGAATCCATCCGCTTAAATACTTTCAACGCCTGCGCAATAGTTTCCTCATCCACATGTTCAATGAGCTTATTGGCAGCTTCCCATGCTTCCTCTTCTGTTGGACGGACAATGACGTGCAGCCGGATGCCGAATTTTACTGTTCTTCCTTGGGCAGCAGCGTACGCCCGCATTTTATTGATTTTTTTCTCCACTTGTGCCGGTGGTTCTCCCCATGTTAAATAGACATCGATATGCTTTGCCGCCACCTTCATCGCAGCAGGTGAAGATCCTCCAAAATATAGCGGCGGATATGGTTTTTGAACTGTCGGGTATGGCAATTGCCCACCTCGAATTCGTAAATAGTCTCCTTCTAAATCAACTTCTTCTTCTGTAAATAATTGACGCCAAATGGTTAAAAATTCATCTGTTAACTCATATCGTTCATCGTGATCTAAAAACACACCTTCTCCTGCAAGCTCGACCGGATCTCCGCCAGCCACCACATTAATTAATAACCGACCGTCAGAAAATCGATCCAATGTCGCCGACATGCGTGCTGCAAAGCTCGGTGACATTAATCCTGGACGCACCGCTACAAGATACTTTAAATTTTTTGTTACGGGTGCAAGCGTTGAAGCGACAATAAAGCCTTCTTCACATGTTTTTCCTGTTGGAATTAACACGCCGCTATAGCCTAAATCATCGACAGCCTGTGCAATTTGTCTGCAATAGTTATAGGTTGCAGGACGTGAACCTTCTTGATAATTTAATTGACGAAAGTCGCCATTTGTGGGAATAAACCAAAAGATTTCCATTTATAATTCCTCCTTGAATATGGACGATTAAATATGTCTTGAGGTGCTTAAAATAAAAAAGGAGACTCCCTTAAAAATGAAAGGAAGTCTCCAGTGGTCTGGTGGACAAATGATTGTCATCACTTCATCAGCTTGCTATTGGACTTTATCATGTATCCATGCAAGATATGCTCAGATTTCCAATCAGTGATTATTTTGCTTCTTGTGCTGGTATGCTCTAAGGTTAAAGAATCGCCCAATTGATAAACAAATAAATCCAGATAGCTTTGCAAATTCGCTGTTCGACATGAATGAGATATTCCATTTCAAAGGGAACGGAACGTCTGAATGTATTTCCGAAAATTACGCAACCGAAACATAGTATTCCTAGTTGATTACTAGATATTATATAGCTTGGATTTTTGTTTTGTCAATAACCAATAGTTGTTTTTTTAATGTTGCACAAGCAAAACGCAACAAGCCGAATAATCAATACGTGTTTTTTAAGGGAGAAAATGCACTCCTCCAAAAATACTTGGCGAATCGTATTAAAGTTTGTTTTGCCGGAAGCAATGTATGAGACTCAAAGAGTTAAACACTTATGACTCTTTCTTTCTCAACTTGATCCTTTCATCGCTTCAGGAGATTCTCCTGTGTTTCTATTGCTCTTCCTTGAGCTAATGGGAAATAGAGCTACTGCCGTATCACCGATTTTTTAGATTCAAGTGTTAATGATGTTTTATCGAATGAAACTGAAATTCCTTTATGATTCACCGTTTCATTACCACGAGGAAAGCGTATTTTTCAAATAAAAATATCGTTCCGTGATAGAAGGAAGGACTAAAATGGAAGATGCAGTTTTTTCAATTTCGATCCAATTCGAACCTGTTACACTAATGTCATTATTTATTTGCACCTACCAAAACGGATAGTTCGCTTGTAATGTTATGAGAAATTTATAGAGAAAAGTACAACCGAAACCAAACAACAAAATTCCGGCAATAATCGAAACAGTCATTATTGCTTTTTTATTCATTGCTTTTCGTGTAACCGAAATGATAGTAAGAAGTATAATGTCATGTACCAATATTCCTGATAAGATTCCTAATGCAGTAATAAAAAAATCAGCTGTATTCGCTTGAGAAAATGAATCTGTCAACACTACACCAAAAATTGATATCCAAAAAATTAAATTACTTGGCGAGATTGCAACAAGTATACCATTTCGATATGTTTTTCCAATCGATTTATAAGTTGGTTCGCCAATCATTGTCATATCGTGATTTGCATTTTTTATCGAATCATAGGCTAAATAAAATAAAAAAACAGCGCCTAGCAGCCATAATGGAATTTGTATTAAAGGGGCCGATAATAGGGGAGCCAATCCTAAATAAATGGCAATAATTAAAAGAAAATCAACTGTCATCCCGCCTAACCCCACCGCCCAACCATGTAAAAAACCATGTTTAATCCCTTGTTTAGTCATTTCAATTGTGATGGTTCCTATCGGTAAAGCAATCGTTAACCCCATTAAAAAGTATTTCAAATATATTTCCATTTATATAGCCTCCTAACTTATTTTGAAAATAATTTTTTGTTTATAAGGAACAGTTTTTAAAAAATAAATATGTCAGGCAGGACAAATGGAAAAGTTAACCTTTTTATTGTAATGATACTGACTCGGTAACGTCAATAATTTTGTATAATGCAAGATAAATAAAGTACCTCTGATGGAAATTTAGAATAGAGGGCTGTTTTCTTCACACAATGCGGCTAAATTTTAAGTCTCCTGTACGGTCTTTTTGCAATAATGGTTCATTGCAACATTTACCAAACATTTGCTGAAAGACTTCCTTTGCTTCGGTACTTCTCTCTACTTTTGCTCTGCCCATTTTTCATGAAAGTCTTATATCATCAAATATACAACTTTTCCCCACGATTTCTAAACTGCTCAAATGCCCATCGATTTCAACTATTTCCGAATTTCTTTCGATCGAATTGATCGCATAATGTACGTTCCAAACCCTGCTTGAAAAGTCCATAATATTCAAGTCGTTCCACGATTGCACCTTTCTCGGGGGAACTTACTTGACCAGTTGGTTCAAAGAAAAATGAAAGAAATAGCAGTTCCTAAAACTCAGGAAGAAAGATGTGATTTTTTTACATTCGACTCAAAATCGAAGTAAAAAAACGTCAAGACACATCAAGGGTGATCTGCAGATGATCCTTGCAGGGGGGCGAGTTTGGAATTGTGGCAATAGTTCACAGCATCCTGAAAATAGTGGATCCGCATCTTCAACTCAGACAAGAATCGAAAAATTACAAAAGCCAGCGGAGAAAAACAACTCATTTTTCTCTACTGGCTTCATTTTAGAATTTATCGGACCGTTCCTGTACTTCTCATTTGCATAATAAGGTCTATTGAAGAATTGTGTTTTTGCTTTTATTACTAGTTGAAAAGGTAATAAAAATCCAAATTATATTTGACATAATATATAAAACGGAAAGACATAATAAAGCATATAAAATCATACTAGTTGTAGAAGTAAATATAAATAAAATAGTAGTAAATATAACAGCCATCCCTATTAGAAGACCTAAGCCACAGAGTGCAGCCATTACATACTTAAATGCATCAACCCCTAAACTGTAAATAATTAAAGGGATTGCATAAGATATAAGAATGAGAATGATAGACATCCACATACCGATGTCTCCAAATTGATTGACATTAGGTCCTGAATTAGATATTGGAGAAAGTGAAGCCAATACAATGATTGAACAAAGCGCTTACAATAATAATTTTAAGTTTTTTATTCTTATTATCCAAAATGAACATTCCTTTCTTAGTTTTATGTAGTCATTTTCCCTTAGCTAATTGATAAAATACTAAAAACTAAAAAACAAAATGTTTAATGCCCCTTGTTCTAGTTGAACAATAGAGCTCAACTATAAATTGTCGTCAGCACCTATGTCTTTGTAAAAATCCATTGTATCCTCGAAGAAGAAGCATATCGTTTCGTAATTTTTATAAGGCAGTATAACATTCGATGTTTTATTGATAACGTTTATTCAAAACTTTCCTAAATTTTTATCATTTTTATTTGCATTTCAGGCTTTGCTATGATTATCTCATTAAAATAAAACACAGTCGTTTAGAGCTATTTCCATTTTACTCCATGACATATGTTTTTTAAATAAAAGTTTAGATACTAATAAAATTCATGTTAATGTTGTTATTTATGTTCTTAATGAAAATTAAGTTTGTTTATAAACATCAAACAAATATTGAACCGTAAATAAAAAAGAATCCATTTGGAAAAAAGCTTGATCAAATGGATTCTTTCATCATACATAAAATTGTTTTTTTTTAAAAGAATAATCATTATTCTGACCGTTAATACGCTTTTTTATTAGTTTTCATCAAAAAAATCACCAAAATCCATGCCAGCTAAATCAAAATTCTCTTCGTCCAAACCTATGGCCTCTGCCGCATCTTCTAACATTTCATCTACACCGAGGTTATCCATCAGTTCATTTAATACCATACCACCTAAAACACCCATCGCCAATCCTCCAACCATGCTTCCAATGCCGCTTGCCATACTGCCTTTATGATGAGGCTGATAGGTAGGATAGGTAAAAGGTTGTTTATACAATTCCGGTTGCTGGACTGCTTCTGCAATATATTTTTCGAGTGAGGACACCAGCTTGTCTTCGTTCTCTACTATTTCTTTAGTCAAAACAAATTCTCGTTTCGCTTCGATTTTTCCATAGCCAGATCGGCATTCCACTTCCTTCCAAACTTTGACTCCTTCTTCTACATAAGCAAAACGAATTTCTAATTCATGAACTTTGTCTGCAAATAACTGTGTCGGAAAAAACTCAAATTCTTGGCCATAAGAATCAAGCTTTCCTGAAGTAGATTTTTCTCGGAAGCCTAAACGGGAAAGAGCATGAAAAATGGATTGGATCTCTTTCGATGCTCCAATGGTGATATAATCAATATCTGTCCGATCTACGCCTCCCTCAATATCAAGATGGGTATCAAAATAATAAGATACAGGGCCTCTAGATAAAGGCAAGGCTTGCGGAATTCGATAATTAAATGGGATGCGTTTTTCTTCTTTTTTTGAAATTACAAATGATCCGTTTAAAGGAATCCTCTCAACCTCCCGTGAAACAGACTGGCCATTCTTTGCTCTAACAGTCATCATGAATTGAACTGCCAACTGGTTGATCTGTTGATCTACTTCGCCTCCCTTAATGACAACTTCTCCTTGTACTACTTCACCAATCTGATAAGGACGATTTTCGAATTGTAAATCTACTGTCGCTGCTCCCTTGCCGAATTTCGCTAAAAATTTTTTAAGCATTTTTGAAATTCTCCCTCCATTTATTTAAAAATTTTTCTTTCTAAGGAACGACATCCCATTCCACTTATTTTAAATTTTAATGATACTGATTCGCTTGAGATATGCGACCATTAGAAGGAGTGAACTCAATTTAGAGAGCTTCGTTTAAATGAGTTTGGCGGATGACAGATTTTTATTTTCGCCGCAACTATAAGCACGTTTTGGGGATTACAGTATTCCCCTGTGGGTTGAAATATCGAAACCTTTTGGCAGACTTTTTTGTATTGTGCTAGCGGGGGGATCTTGTCGCCAATTCTTATTATGATTAATCTTCTACTAGAACTGGCGAGCCTTTATCAATTTTAGTAATCTCAATCGTTTTAATATGGTTCCCGGCCATTTCCACTACGTGAAAGGTGTACGGTCCAAATTCAATACTTTCCCCTTGTTTAATATCATAACGCTCAGTTAACATCCATCCGCCAAGTGTATCTACATCCGTTTCTTCAATTTTCAACCCTAACCAATCATTTATCTCGCTAATTAAGATGCGGCCATCAACTAAGGCTCGATCATGATTTATTTGTTGGATGATGGGTTTTTTATCTTCATCAAATTCATCTTGAATCTCACCGACAATTTCTTCAAGAATATCTTCAACTGTGACCAAACCGGATGTACCGCCATATTCATCATATAAAATCGCCATGTGTATTCGTTCTTTTTGCATTTTCAGCAACAGATCATGGATTGGAATGGATTCAATGACTTGAATAATTGGACGGACAAAATCATCTATGGATTTTTCGGTATTTAAGTTATCGTAAGAGGAGATTTCTGTAAATACCTCTTTGATGTTGATAAGGCCAATAACATGATCTTTATCTCCGTCAATTACCGGATATCTTGTAAATTTTTCTTTTTTGATGATTTCCAAGTTTTCTTTAATGGTTTTATTTTTATCAAGTGCAACAATTTCTGTTCGGGGAACCATGATTTCTTTTGCGATCCGGTCATCAAACGTGAAGATGTTATTCACATATTTGTATTCCGTTTGGTTAATCTCGCCGCTTTTGTAGCTTTCAGATAAAATAAGCCGCAGCTCTTCCTCTGAGTGTGCAAGCTCATGTTCGGAAGCTGGTTTTAAGCCAAATAAACGGATAATGCCCCTTGCAGAACCGTTTAATGCCCAAATAAATGGATACATGATTTTATAAAACAAAATTAAGGGTCTTGCTGTTAATAATGTAATAGCTTCTGCCTTTTGAATGGCTACCGTTTTCGGAGCCAATTCTCCAATAACGACATGTAAAAATGTAATCGCAGCGAAAGCAATTCCAAATGACAGTATATTAGACACATATGGGGAAAAATTCATTTTTTCAAAAACGGGGTGAAGAAGATGCTCAACAGTCGGTTCTCCTAGCCAGCCTAAACCTAATGCTGTTATGGTGATTCCAAGCTGGCACGCTGATAAATATTCGTCCAAATTGGAAATGATTTTTTTAGCTACAACAGCATTTTTATTTCCTTCCAAGATAAGCTGATCAATTCTTGAAGATCGGACTTTTACAATGGCGAATTCAGAAGCGACGAAAAATGCTGTGAAACCAATTAATACAGCAACCATAAATAAATTAAATATTTCCAAACTACGGCCGTTCCCCTAGAAAAAGGAACGACTTACACCTCCTAATAACGAAATGTCAACAGTAATTATGCTTTTTTCACTATTCCCTTGTATAGATCTCTCTTTATCATCCTAAAAACATGATTAATGATTGTAATAATGCCATCGTCTGTGGAGACAATTGATTCGAAATCTTTTTCTTACATTCATCATCCAATTTGCCTAAAAGATCATGAATTTCTTTAATTTCATCCTCCAATAATTTCATATGTTCAGCAATTGTTTTGGCTTGTTTAAGAATAAGTTCTTCCTCTGCTGCTGTTTTTTTTCTATGCAACTCTAGCCTCTCTTTTATCATGTCTAATGAATAATTCAGTTTTTTGTAATGGTCAATTAATTTTAAATCCTCTAGAGCAGATGAATCATAATATCGATAATTCGATTTGGACCGTTCTGCTTTAAGCAAGCCTAGTTTTGTATAATAATCGATTGTTCTTTTAGAAACATTTGCTATACTTGCTAGTTCACCAATTTTATAGACGACCCCATCCATCTATACCCCCTTTTAACCCTTCTAATAAGATCATATTATAATCAAACTGTACAGTCAAACGTTATACTTTGATCTTCGCAAAATTGTAAATTTTTATACAATTATTCTTCTGATCAGACTTACATTACACAAAATTCTTGAAGGTACCAGTGTGCCATTTCTCGATGTCTTCCTTCACGACATCGGTAATATGACTAATCGTTGTTGGTGAGTAGGCATTTCCTAAAATTCGTTCAATAAACTTGCCAATTTCCCGCGTACTCATGCCACTTTGATACATTTTGATGACGGCTTCCTCGAGCCAGCCAGTATGACGTTGGTAAGGGGCAAACAGCTGCGTTTGAAATTTCCCATTTCGATCTCTTGGGACCAAAAGACCTTCAATCCGGCCATATTGCGTATCTAGATTTCGTTGATAGTAACCGTTTCTCATATTCGACGTTCCAGCCTGTTCCATTTCGAGGAAATGTTTCATTTCTTCTCGCATAATCAGTTCTAATTTTTCCTTTACAAACTGGCGAATAACACTTTCCAGTTGATTTGCCCTGTCTACATTCGGTATACTTTTAGACATAGGTAGGGTTCTCCTTTCTCTGGAATGTGTTTTTGTCCAAATCAGAGAATACCCTACCTTTTTTCTTTTGGTCTAGCAAAATGCTTTACACAAACTTTTATACATCATCAAATTATTTCACTAGTATTGCATTAATTTAAATTGATTATTGGAAATACTTAAAATGTTCAATTTTATTATTTTGCATAAAGAAAAAGTCCTTTATAATGGATAAGTCTGGTGGTAGCCCGTCCAAATCCACTAATAAAGGACATATATCATGGACAAGATTACACTAAAAACTTCATTTGGGCAATGGTTTTCACCCATAAATCTTCAATTATTCGAGGAATTGGTGAAAACGATGAAATTAGATTACTATACGAAGAAAATAACGACTGAGTCATTTCTAATATTACTCCTTTTTGCGCAGCTAGAAGAAGTCGAAGTCTACATGCGTTAAGCGATTGTCTTTTCAATGACCAGCTTCAAAAAGAAATTGACCTCGATTCGAACAGTATTTCTCAGTTGTCAAGGCGATTAAACGACATGAACCCCGATCTATTTCAAAGGCTTTTCCTTGATTTAGTCTCACAAATTCATGCTAAAACATATGATACGAAACTTGTTATGTTGTTAAAAATGATTGATTCAAGTACATTATCAATTAATTTGACCAATCATAAATGGGCAAAAAAGCTGGTGTCAAGTTGTATTTGTCTCTTGTGTTTATGGAAAAAGGTGCTTTCTCCCCCGAAAAAGCCGTTAATTCAACTGCTTAAAACTCGTATGTCAGCTAACGCCCGTATCGCAATGGATTTACTGTTGGCGTTTGGCTTGCGTTTACGAGAGGTTGCGTCAACGCGTGTAACCAATATCCAGGAGAATAATGGAAGGTTGTTTTGGGTGGCTGTGAAAAATAAAAAGACAGTGAATACAGCTCAAGGTGTAACAAAGGCTGGAAGACCTGGAGTCACACCTTGTCGTCCTGAATATGAGGAGAGAATACGTGAATTGATACAAAATCAAAATAGACCCAAAATCGATTATATCTCTCCAATCAAATACACTAGCTTAAAGTCAGCTTATCTACGTGAAGCTGAAAAGGCGAGGATGACTACAAGGGATTACATGACTTCCGGTATACATATTTTTAAAGGAAAAGGGATGGATGATTGAGCGAATGTTACATAATCACTCAATGGTTTGAGGAAAGATTATGGAGTATCTGGAGATGAGCGAGATCTTTATAAAACAGTGAATGAATGTATTGATACCGTTCATGAATGGCTTGGCCATGGACGAGGTCGAATCGACTTATGCGAAGTGTATATGAAGTGAAGTAGGGAGATGTTTAAAATGAAAGCATCTGAGAGAAAAGAATCCCTTAGCGTACAAAATTTGCGTTTTTTGCTCTATGTACCTCGTTATGAATTCTTGCGTCAATGATTTTGATTGAACCGCCGTATACCGAACGGTACGTACGGTGGTGTGAGAGGACGGGGGCTAGTCACCCCCTCCTACTTAATTTGAATATTGTTTAATCTTATTTGTGAAAAACTGTTTATTCTAGTTTAACGTTTACAAAAGACCATATAATACATAAAATAGATATATTTACCTATTTATTATATGGTAAAATAAACTAAAATTTTGAGGAGGCAATAATGTGTCTACAGATTTTACTTTAATCACAGGTATAGCATCTATAGTTATATGGAGTTTGTTGAGTATTGAACTTATGAAATCTCGCAAAGATAGTAACGGAAATAAAAGTAAGGGTAGGGTCGTTATACTTTTATCTGCAGGTAGTCTATCAACACTACTTTTAACTATTTCCTTTTTTCAGAGTATTTAAATTCAAAATTTCTTCTAGATAATTTATTTGAGGATTTTGCATTTTTTCGTCCCTAGAGTCACAAGGCATTTAAAAGCAGGAAAAAGGACTTCACCCCTAATTTGTAGAATTCTTGAAGTGACCAAACCACAAAAGCCCATTAGGAGGAAGTCTTATTTATATTCTACAAGAAAGTTTATTTCCCTTTGAAGAACTGCAAATTTTAGAGTCAAAAGAAAAGCTAACCATCTTTTTATAGAAAGGAATGTTTGGTTCGTTCCATACATTTATAGCAAAAACGAATAGTATGGCAATCGGACAGATCCTATAAACCAGAGAGTAAATTTGTATGTCACACCCTTTTTTAGGGTAAAATGTCTTATCCACATTTTTGAATTTTCTGTTGATTTGTTTTTCCTCTTCTACAGTCAAAACGACCCGAATGTCTTTATTTCTTTTTTTAAATTGTGGATAACGACAAAAAGTCCTTTTCTGGCATCACATCCTTTGATACTCTAGTATTATCTAGGTAAACCGATTTGGATCGGTTTGCCTAATTGATGGAAATCCTCGTCTGTTAAGATGCGCGTGCGAGTCGCTTCCAACAGATCCGAGGATTTTTCCTTTGCCGATTTTTTCAGGCTTCTTAGGATTTTGGACCCGTTGAGATACAGTTGAATCAGAATGTATGCGATCTGCACTAGCAAGTAATGGTTTTTCATTGCGGTATAGTTATAGCAATTGACATGTTCAAGATGATGCCAACCGTTCTTTTGGTGGTTGAACCCCTCGTTTTCGATTTTCCAGCGACTTCGCCCCGCCAAGACGAGTTTTTCCGCATTGTTTTTCGTGATTCTGATGTTCGTTATAAACAGAAATTGACGGCTCTTCTCACCCTCCGTTTCAATCTGGCTTCCAAAAGATTCACACTTCAATCACGGTATGAGAGATCATTGGCCCAAAACAGATTCGCTTCCTCCACCGTTTCTTCGGGTGATTGAATGACCAAAAATTCAGAGGTAATGCTTTTGATCCGGCCTCCTTTAAACGAAATAGGTATTTCCAATTGTTTTGTTCACAAATGTCAAAAACGGATGTGCCTCGCAAATAAAGTCGTATCGCCCATCTCACCTTCCCCAATCCCCTCTCGCTCTTACAGCCACAAGGCTTTTCAGCCTTTTTACACCCTTTCACAAAAAATTCCATAGAAATTATAGTCGTAATACGGTTCATGGAAAAACAGAGGTGAGGACTTGAAAAAACGGGGCAAAAACAGCAATTAAAGTCGTGTGGCAGGCAGGAGAAAATATAGGGAAAGAATGGGGCTTTGGAAAAGATACAGAGTAAAAAAATCGGGGAAATGCCTGATTTATCAGGGAGTTTCGCGTTTTGCAAACCTGCTGATTCAAAGAAAAGAGCCGGGGAAACCCTGAATTTCGCTCGGCTCATAACATGACTTTTTAGGCTTTAACACGACTATTTAGGCTTTGAGATAACTTTGATTGCTTTTTACACAAGCCTATGTATTTTTTCTTGCAATTCTCTACACTTTTTGCTTGCAAAAAACATCAAAACTGTTATTGAAAGGCAAATTATGAATATCCGCATACAGAATCGATTCGGATAGATGTACATATGAAAAAAGAGGATATATGCTCTTGAAATTCGAACATATATCCTCGGATTCATATACACTTACAACGCCTAAGCAAGTGCCAAAAGCCAGATGTTATTCTTTTAAATGGTACGGAAGCGTTGCAATGACGATGTCTTTTTTCAGGATCAAAAAGAATCTTAAAAAGATCGCTGTTTGGTTATGAAGTAAAGTATGCCACCATTTTTTCACAATAAATTGCGGCATTAAAATAGTTATGGTTGCTCCTTTTGTTTCTTTTTCTACTTTATTAATGTAATCCAATAATGGAGAAAGGATTGTCCGATAAGGTGAATAAATAATTTTCAGCTCGATATCTGGATACAACTTATACCATTTGTCGCGTATTTTCTGTTCTTCTTCTTCGGCAAAAACAATTGTAATGGCTGTAATATCGTCTGAAATACTTTTTGCATATTGTACAGATTGATCAACGACTTTACTAATGCCTGAAATCGGGATGATCACCTTTGGAGTCACAATTTCTTTTGTTTCAGTCCGATCACTTTTATCCAATTTTAATTGCTGAGCTAATGTTTCATAATGAGCATGAATTTTGTTAAACAAGACAACGATTAATGGAATGGCTACAATCACTAACCATGCACCGTGTGTAAATTTCGCTATAACGGTAATGATCGTTACTAATCCTGTAGCAATTGTTCCAGTGATAATGATCGACAATGTGGCCATATTGCTTTTCGATTTTTCTTTCCATATTTTTTTAATCATACCGTATTGACCGATCGTAAAGGAAAGAAATACTCCGACTGCATACAGCGGAATCAGAGAATGTGTTTTACCATGGAATACGATAATTAAAATGATCGCTAAAATACTTAAGAGAATAATTCCATTGGAAAACACCAAACGATCTCCGCGCGCTGCTAAACTTCTCGGCAAATAACGGTCAGTAGCTATAATCGAAACAAGCTGCGGAAATCCGGCAAAACTTGTATTCGCAGCTAATACTAAAATTAACATGGTGATCATCTGAAAAATATAAAATAATATGCTATTGCCAAAGACGTGACTTCCAATTTGAGAAATGACAGTCTTATGTTCGGCTGGGGTCACTCCGAAGCCGGCACTTAAAATTGTAATACCTAGAAACATGAAGCCTAACAGTAAAGACATCCATCCCATTGTAATTGCAGCATTTTTGGAACTGTTAGGTCTAAACGATGGCACACCGTTGCTAATGGCTTCCACTCCTGTCATTGCTGAACAACCGGATGAAAAAGCCCTTAATAAAATAAACACTCCGTATCCACTAGCGAAGAAATGTTCAGGTGTAGCGTGATTTGCATAATTAAAACCATGCCATCCTTCATTATATAATTTCCATCCTCCTGCAATAATGAGAACTAGTACTGAAATAATAAATAAATAGGTTGGATAGGCAAATACAGTGGCTGATTCGGTAATTCCCCGCAAATTTAAAATCATGAGCAATAATACAAGAGCGACGGCTATTTCCACTTTCCAAGTAAGCAATGCTGGAAAAGCAGAAGTAAGAGCCGCAACGGCTGAGCTAATACTAACCGCAACCGTAAGAACATAATCAATCATTAATGCTGCGCCTGCTACTAGGCTTGTGGTGGTATTGATGTGGTCTCTTGCCACTACATAAGCTCCGCCTCCTGATGGGAAGGCATAAATGATTTGTCTATAGGATAAAGTCACAATGACTAAAAGCCCTACAATCGCCAAAGCTATGGGTAAGGAATAAAAAAACACGCTGGTTCCTAATATCATCAATACTAATAATATTTCTTCTGTTGCATACGCTACGGAAGACAATGCATCCGAAGAAAATACTGCCAATGCTTTCCATTTTGGTAATTTTTCATGTTTCAATCGTTTCGTTTCCATTGGCGAACCGATGAATAACCGTTTCAAATAAGCCATTTTCAAGACTCCTTCTTTCTTAAAAGTATTAGGCTTTTTCCTCTCTTATAGCTTGATGAACTGTATGGACTTTTATGTGCATCTTCATAAACATAAAAAACCACTGAGGATGTACTCAGTGGCCAAAAAGACATCATTCAACTTACATCCCTCCCAAAACGCTTACGAGGTTAGCTGTCGGATTAGGACTATGAGAGTAGCCCCTCCTTTTTCAAGGATTCACCCCAAGTAACAAAACGTTACAAAATGGTTCCCCCGCTCCTTAAAAGGATTCAGCGATTTAATCATATTCAATTTTACAGAAATTATCTTACTCAGTTTATGAAAAGTTGTAAAGAGACAAATAATCGTTGCCATGTAAATGGGTAAGGCGTTAAAACTTTTATATCGCCCTGATTTTTAAACAATTATTATATATTTTTAAACAGTTTTATTATTCGTGTACAAAATTATCTAGTTTTGTAAAAAATTTTGATTAAATTTACTGAATAAAACATCAATGCTTCTTTCCAAGTTCCGTAGGTTATGAGTATAGGCTGTATCAATAGTGGTTTATTTGGCACTCACCCCTCTTATAAAATAAAAAAAGAAACCTTGAAAGAGTGTCGCACACTCATTCAAGGTGTTTATAATTACTTATATTGTACGGTTCCTAAAAATCTAAACTGATTTTTTTCATTGACATTTCCATTATATTGAAAGTTATAAAGTAAAATAACTGAGTTCGCTTCTTGATTTAAACGCTCACCGCAAAGCTCTATAAATTTTGGAAGTATCTCCTCATCATAAGAAAAACCTTCAAGTAGAACACGTAAATCATTCGATGGTTCATCATAGAATTCTACTTCTCTAAAATCTTCATTATAGTAATCAATGTTAAAGTCTTTTTCAAATTCGGAAGGTAGTAAATCTCCATCTTCTGTATAACTATTCAAAATATAGTTTTGAAGATCCTTATATGACTTAGAGTTGCCAATAAATAATGATACAAATCCTTCCTTTTCCATATACTTCATACTCCTCCTTAGCTTTTTTACGGTCTAAGACCTTCCGGTAAAGATTCCACTCCACCTTCTAGTCTATAATTAGCCCAACTTTGGAGTCGTCTCTTAAATGTTGCATAATCTGGTGAAGAATCAATAATCTCTAACAATTCATTATGAGCTTTCGTAGAACCCTTCCCGCCATGAACTCCTTTTGGATTAACAAACTTCACATCTTCTATAGCAGTTCTTAATTCCTTAATTTGTTCTGCTGTTATACCCCACCGTTTAAAAGTAGGAGCTCGAGATACTAAATGCCACTCATGAAATCCACCTGGATGTCTAAGTCTACTTTCAATGGCTTTTCTTAACCTAGGGTCAGACCATACTTTATCAAACTCATCAGGAGCTAGTGAATTAAACCATCTATTAAATTCACCATTCTTTACAGATGGAACTGAATTAAGATTAACAGTACCCTTAGGAAATTATAAAAATGTACTTTATAAACGGGTGGCAGTTTCACTAACCACCACCCATTATATCAACTGACTTTCCGTTCAGGCATGATATTAGCGGTCTTGTGTTTCATCATACCATAGATAATATTGACAAGTCCTCTCATAATGCAAATAAGCGCTTGTTGTTTGGTTTTACCTTCTGCTAGCTTTTTCTGATAATACTCGTAAAACACAGGATTTCGAGGAGTTTTACTGCCTTTACAAATATATGACATCAGGCAAATATGGGAATTGACGGATTAACACATTCGCTACACATTGGGCATCCCAACTGTCATGCTTTTGGGTCATGGCATAGCTGCTCGCGCTATAGTAATCGGAATAAAGGGCGGAAAAGTTGCGAAAAAAAATTTCAAAAGGCAAGGAGAAAGCGAAGGTAAGCTTTTGGGAGATAAAAACGGTAGTAACTGATGATTTTTCAGCTGTTTATTGTTGATGAAAATTATAAAATTGGACATCTTTTTCAAACTCATCCTGTGATCCTGTGCATACAAGGCAATTCTAAAAATTATCATGCAGGAGTTTCAAGGGTTATTTGTATATGTTGTACTACAAAGGGAGTTATTCGGCACTACACACCCTATAAAAAAGACCTTGAAAGAGTCATAATACTCTTTCAAGGTCTTTAAATTTATGCATTGTGTAACACATTTTTTGCAGCTTCGCTATTTGGCATTATCTTTAATATTTCTTGAGCAATTGCTTTAGCTTCTTCTTTACTAATTAACTTTTCTGGAATGTCATGGAATAACAACAAATGTTCTTTCAAACTAACATCTTCAGGGCTTAATTCAACTGCTCTTTTAGCATGGTATAATGCACTTGCGTAAGCGTCTGGTAAATGGCACAATGCAGTACTTAATAACTCTGAAGCTAAGTAATGATAATATGCAGTCTCATTATTATTTATCAAATAACAGACAAATGAATAAGCACTTATACTCTCTTCATCGAATCCTAATTCAAGAACAACTTGCTTTAAAGTATTTCTATCTTCATTCTCAATATATTCTTTTGCTTTTTGAAAATCACCCGATGTTATTAATTGCTTTATCTTTTCCTTCATAGTTATTTCACCCACGCATCAGATATTCTTATTGTTCCATCAGGTAGTTTTTTGTATGTCACCTGTACCAATTGTCCATTAACCATTTTAACTCTAGAAGAAACAGATTTATAAGGTATATCTGCACCATTATGTATTACATCGATGATAATTTCTTTTATTTTCCCCCAATTCTTATCAGGCACAAGTTTTTCCCATTGATGATTAGATTTTTTACTTCCATTTATAATATGCTTTATCTGATTACTGTTAAGTTTCCCTATTGCATCATGTACTTTAGAAGAAGCCAATAGCTTAACTTTACCCGTACCCTATGTAGTAATCTTAAAAGCTATTATAAAAAAAGACCACCTATTAAATTACCTTTCGCTCTGTTATATTCGGCAATTGATAAGCGGTTTTATTCTTCATCATGCCATAAATAATATTTACCAGCATTCTCATGATACAAACCAACGCTTGTCCTTTTGTTTTGCCTTCCTTTCGCTTGCGTTGGTAGTATTCATAAAATACAGGATTTCTTGGCTTTTTACTTTCTTTTGCCACTTGTATTTGTTGTATCGCTAATTGATGAAATAACGCATGTAACGTTCGATTGCCTTGTTTGCTTTTGTGGTCTTTTCCTTTTCCTCCAGAGCCAACATGCACAGGCGCAATTCCCGCATAACGAGCAAGTTTATTGGCATTTGGAAAACGCTGAATATCTCCAATCTCGGCAACCAAGGCGGATGCTGTCACTACATCAATCCCCGGCATTGTCTCCAGTTGGTAATCGAGTAATTTCATTAATTTTCTTAGTTCTCCTTCGACCAATGACATTTCCTGCTTGTTAAGTGAAACCATTAATAATAAAAAGAACCTTGAAAGGCATATAGCCAGTCAAGGTTTTCAATTTATTGTTAAATACCTTATATAATTTTTTAAATCCGGGGAGGAATCCTGAGAAGCATCCTTTCTCAAAAATGGCTTTAAAAATCATCGTAAGCATCACCTAACGGTATAAAATCTTCTTGTAGCCAGTACCAATGTCTACCTCTATTTTCTATCAATCGTTCTAATAAATCGGTAAAAGAAGTCGCTATAATAGAACACTCTCCTACCACCCCATGCCTATCATAAAAGCTGTCATAGCACCTACCGAGCCTACCCGGATTCAAATCAATCGTAATGTACTCTCCATTTCTATCCGTTGCACAGATATACCAATCGGATGAAATATCTTCTTCACATAACTCCCCTACAATAATAGGGTTAGCTAACTGAAAATCCTGAGGAGGGACTATTAAAATGGAATAATCAGCCTTTTCAAATAAAAGCGCCCCCCCACATAACTCATAAAACTTATACACATCATCAGGTAAAATATGCGATGTACTCACATTTGGAATACCAGCTGGAGGATAAACTACACAATCCCCTAAACTTTTTATTTTATTAATTAAATTCTCAATCCTCATTTTTCTTCACTACTCCCGATAAATATATTGATGAAATGCACGATAATACCCTCTTCTAGCAGACTGGGGAACACCAGCAGCATCGAACATTCTCTCTGTTAATTGTTGCATTTCTCTCGGCGAAACTGTTTTCCAATCTACTTTTCCTCCAACGTTTTTACCGGTTTTTTCGTATAACCATTGTCTATATACTGCTTTTGTGACATCATGTTGTGCTTTTGTCAAAGCAACTGTAGGGGTATCAGCACCTCTACTTACATAGTTTGGTACATTATGCTTAGCCCAGACATCTAATATACCATGGTGATTTTCTAGTGGTGCATTGCTTGGACGATACGGTACGACATCATACGGTCTAACATTACCCGTACCCTTATATCAACACAAAAATCAGAATATTCAGTTAAATAAAAGTGGTTTCGTTCTTAATCTGGCTGTTATTCGTTTTAATTCCCTTTAAATGAGCAGAGCGAGATCTAGTAAAGGTCGTCTTGAATGTTTAACCAGTGCCAATATCAAAACCTATACCTGAGCCACGATCTACTTTAATCAGCTTTAAATGTTCTTCTTTTGAACATAAAAACACCCCTTTAGACAATCATAATCTAAAGGGGTAAAACTGTGCAATTTTTTATAAACGGTATGACTTTATTCAAAGCCACTGTTAAGTGACAAAAAAGTTGTATACTCATTTTACAATTTTTTGAATTAGCCGATTAAAAAGTGACAAAATTGTTGTATACTCAATTTCCTTTATCTGGATTTTAAAACTTTCTTCAAAAGATCTATTGCACTTTCTTCTGTTGGATCATTTATTCCAAGTTCACCGCGTAAGACTTTGTGTGCGATTCTGAGTTACCTGATAGAGATCTTCTTCTCAATTTTCTCTGAAAACGTAAAATATGATTAAAATTAGAAATATCACCCTCTTCCTTCAACCGTATCTCATGAAATTATTTCCTTTCTACAAAAAATTTATTTAGAGCTTTTTATAGCGATTAACGATGATCGTGCCTCTTGGATATCGTTCAAAGCAGTTTTTATTAATTATTTCTGCTTTTAGGTATACTACTCAACAAACTGTTATGTTTCTTAATTAATTCTTCCACAAAAGTTTCCGTTTCCGGTTTGATTGTTTTTCTAATTCCTGCTTTTTCAGTAAGTTGATATTTTGTAACATAACTATCTTTAAAGTGAGTGACTAGTACATGTTTTGCCTTCCTTTTCTGAAATTCTACTACTGACTCTTCGACTGATTTAATAAAATCTACGGTCATAGGATAGTAATCTTTTTTTCGCAAGAGACGATGGGTAGACCCTATAATTTCACAAAATGACCAATAAGATTTCCTCATTAATTTTCCAAGATTTTTTTCATATTCCGACCACTTGTTGAACACTGTTTGTGCCATCTCTAATAGCATTAAGTCATCTCTCGATAATACTCAGCTTCTGTCTTTAATTTCTTACCATGATTTGAAGCAGGTGAATTTGCTTCTAGCCATTCCTTGTGAAATTTATGTAACCAAGTAAAGGCAGCTCTGTCGAGTTGTGCTAACTCTGTTCTAGAATACCTTCTCTCCAATTTGTTTAGTTTATTACCACTATAAAGATTGATAAAATAATAAAAAATGCGCTTAATTAGATTCATCGTAAAAGCGCTTCAACTTCAACTTCCATTCTATATTGTTTGAAACATTATCAATTGTTTTAATTCTTAGTTGAATCAACTTTGCGTATATTTTAGCCATTAACTATAGCCCTTGGCTAGTTTTACTGTATATGTTTTTTGCAAGCAAAAAATACAGAGAATTGCAGTAAAAAATACAGAGGCTTGCAAGCTCATTTTCTATTATTTGGAAGCTGATTTTTTTACAGAAGAAAGGGCGTTTCTTAAACGATAACTTTCTCCTGTGAATGCAATAATATGGGCGTGATGGACAAGACGATCGACCAAGGCTGCTGTTAAGCGATTATCCCCAAATACTCGATTCCATTGTCCAAACTCTAAATTGGAAGTTACAATCACGCATTTTTGTTCCAGTCAGCTATTATATGAAATATAAGACTATGTAACTTCATATTTTGACAACCCCTCTTTCACTATAACCTCTGAATTTTCTATAAAATATCCTATCATTGGATATAATACCAAAATTATACGAAATTTCTTGTCGAATAATGTTATTAAAAAGACAGAAGCCCAAACAGCTTCTGTCGTGAATGAATTACTAGCGGCTTAGTGCCCTCATCATAAACTGGTCCACATCTTTCTCCGATCCGATGAATTCGATGTTGGTGCCGATGGCTTCAAAGTGTTTGCGGGCGAAGTCGATTTTCGCTCTTTCTTCTGGGCGTAAAAACTCTTCAATCTCTGTGCCTTTTGTTACAAGGACAAAGTACAGTTTTCTTCGCCATCGTTGTCGATGACGAGGGCCCAGTCTGGGTTGTACGAACCGATTGGGGTGTCAATTTTGAACCAGCTTGGCAGTTTGAGTACACTTTGACGTTTTCGTCGTTTTCAAAACGCTGGGTGAAGCTTGCTTCAATATCGGAATCGTAAACGACATTATCAAACGGTGACTTATCGCTGCGGATGGCGTTATCGTTTAAGTAGGCCAGCAGTTCTTCATTTTGGAACAACTCGACAGCATAATACGCATCGTCGCCGATTTTGTAATATTTGACGCCGTCATTAAGCAATAATCTTATTTCCCGCTGGATGATTTTCGTCACTTCTTCAATAAACTTTTGCGGATTGTTTTTAAAATCGGCAAGGCGCTTGCAGATGGTTGAAATTTCCACAATCGTCTTCCGCGTTAAATTTGTACGGTTTTACAGCTCTGTTATAATATCAGGCAATGTATGATGAGCAGAAACATAATCTTCGACACTCTCACTCACCGTTTGCGCATGAATTCCTTTCGCTCAAGCATTACGATATAACTCTACTTCACTTTTATACCATCAATCTTTAACAAAATTCTTTCTCCTGTGAAACAAGATTCTTCGGGCGGTGCCAGGCACAGCTTTATTGAAATCACCTACACGCTTGCACGTTTTACGAATTAAGTTCTGGAGATTTTGCAGTTTTGTGATCATATCCAGCAACGCATGGTGAGTCGTTGCGTAGATTTTCACTCGATCCATTAGCACTTGGATCTTTAGGAATCGGTAAGCTTCAATTCTTTTTATATATATTCTGATAATCTTCAACATACTGCTGAATGGGATGGGTATTAAGTTCAAAGGTATAACCCTTATTGCCTAAGCTCTAAGTTCAGAAAAAACTCAACAAAATCCCGTCCAAATCTAGATATTTGCAAGCTATCTTTGGATTTTAATTTAGGCTCTTTTAATTTTGGTAAAGAACCTTTATATCTAAGATTTGTTAGTTTATCTAAATAAGCATATAATTCTTTGAACGTCTTGTATATCTGTTCGAGGTCATCATTTATACTTAAATCTGTTACTGATGTAAGTAAACCTATCCTATGTAAGTTTCGACGTACAGATTCATACTGTTCGTAACTTAGTCCATGTCTTTCCATAACATCTCGATAAGTTTCTCCTACAGCATCATTTATCCAATAACGTGATGCGTACATTAACCTTAGAACCGATATATCTACCATTCTCAATTCTTTTAGGACGTCATAATAAGTTAATACAAAATCTTCTGTAATTTGATCGTGTTCTGTGATATTAACAAAACCATTAACCATAAGTTTTATCTTTTCCTCTTGTTGTTCATCGATTACATAATCCATTACATAACCAAATAGTTGGTCAATTTTGTCTTTTTGTTCTTTTGTTTTACTTTCTAAATTTACTCTTATTTCTTCAATTTTTGAATATAATTCATTAGCAAATTTCTGTATGTTCCTTTCAAAACGAGCTCGTTTATAACCAGATATAGCTCCATATACTCCTGGAATTAGTGAAGCTCCTGCATCAACCAATATCTCTTTAAGCATCCCAGTAAATGTTTCTTTGGCAATATCCGCTATGGCATCGCTTCCTACATCGAGAATAGCATTAATTGTGACATCTTTTACAGAATTTTTAACATCATTTCTTTTACCATGTTCCATGCATCTTCTCTCCCTTCACCGTTTTAATACAACAAAAGGGAATATTTTCCTTAAATCAACACAAATAAAAACGTCATGTCACCTTGCTCAGATTAAACGAGGTCGTTCGGGATGTGCCAAGCACTTATACAAATCCGCACTTAACCAGTTACAGAACCTTCATACACATTTTGCATTAACTTTTCAATTTCTAAAAACCAACTTATTAATTCATCCACTACTCCCATATCTTTTAAGTGCTCATAAGTCATTTCAGCGGCTACTTTACTGTTTAACCAATCCTTAATTGTTTCCTCAGATGGGGGGGCAGCTTTTCCAAGCCGGTCTTTATAATTATTAAGCAATTTATTGATACTTTTCGGAATATCACAATCTGGATCTTCAAAGTTAATACAATTAAATACTTCCTTTGAAAGACAAGGATATTTTTTTATAAAATATTTAGTTACAACATCCTTGTGAATATAATTTTCCATCTCTCTTCTTTTTGTTCTAATTATTTTTGACCCATCTTGTCGCTCATCTAATTTTTTTTGTAGTTTACTAATATTATTATTATTATCTTTATCCATTATATGAATTTCCGGAAGCCTGAAAGCTTTTAAGTAATGTTTATGAATAAATTGTTTCAAAGAAGTACTTCCTCCTAATGGAAGTACAGCTATTCGGTCATCTTCAAAAAGATTAATTTTGATACTTCCATTAGCACTAAGGATTTTACTAATATTTTGTAAAAATGCTACATCATTTTTTCCCTCTACACATAAAAAAAGTTTTACTCTATTATCTGGCAGTACCCCTAGTTCATTTGCAATTTCTATTAATTCCGAATCTGATGCCCGATCAATAACTCCATATTTTTTAGATTCAGATGTTATGTAACGAATAGAAGAAGTCGACAGAAGACCAGCAATACCAGGAACATGACTAGTAATAATAATCTGACAATTCTTTTGTGATAAAGCCTGTAATGACTCTATTAACATTTTTTGATTTTTAGGATGTTGGGCAGTTTCCGGTTCTTCTATGGCATAGATAATTCCTCTTTCTGTTCCTTCTTTTCTTCTTTCTGCTTCAGCTCGGAAAAAGTTTAACAAAATTAATCTACGTACCCCGCTTCCTCTTTTATTCACCGGAATACCATTCTCACTATTTAATGTTAATTTAAATAAACTAGCCCAGTTGGGTTCACTAGAAAATTCCGTAATTAACTCAGAAGCAAGTTTTTCATCCATCTCTTTCAATTTTTCTAATGTATTTTTTGCGATACTTAGTGCTGCATTTTGAACTTCTTTCTTAATTTTTGTAAGTTCACTTTCTACTGAACCTAGAGCTTGCTTAATTGCAATCTTCATAGGATCTTGAACTTCATGGTCCCCATCCTTGCTAGGACGGTCTGCTTGAAATAAAGCATATATTGGTAAGTATTCCTGTAAGTTAGTCCAAATTGCTTTTGCATCTTCTTTATTTAATTGGATATCTTGTACAGAACAATTTAAACCTTCGCTCTCATCAACAGCTTTATAGATACACTGCCTCATGGAAACATTAGAACTCATATTTACTACTTCTTTAGGTATATTTAGTTGTTCTACTATTTTTTTTAAATCTTCCCGCTTCAAGTGTATTAATTTATTTTTAAAATTAGTAGGATGATAAGCTCTAACATAAATATTAGGTGAAATCGTTTTAGAGTTTGTGTTGCATTTGTAAACCTTTAAGATTTCCAAGTCATGATTTTCATTTAGTAAATACTCACTTTTTAAATCAGTAACTGCACTACTATCTAATACTATCTTCTCTGGTAAATCCGTAAAAATACAGCCAATAGTAATATCAAAATTTTCTTGATTAAAGACACAAACATCATTTTTGTCTATTTTCACTATTTCACTATTAAAGAAAATCTCCAACGCTTCCAATATTGTAGATTTTCCAACATCATTTTTACCTATTAGTGCGGTAAAATCATCAAAGTTAATAACTGTCCTATCTTTGTATGACCTGAAATTTTCCAAAATCAATGACTTAAGTTTCATTGAATCACCATCCTAATTATGTTTTGCAGGAAATAATACCCATTTAATTATAACCCATATTAAATGCCTTTTATTTTAAATAATTCGACAAAATTTGATTTCATGAATTAGTTGGTAACTTTTAATCCCATTTATTGTTGGCACAAAGATATAATTTGACTGAATAGGATATTGAATATAACATTAGCATTTAAAAAGACTGCTAAGCGGCAGCCCTTATATAAACAATGAAGAATACCTAGGCGGTAACACAATGCCAAGGATTATCCATAAATTAAGGGAAGTTTTTTAACAACCATTGTTTAACATCATCTACTGTTCTCAGTCCACGGCCTTCAAGTATTTTTGCTATATCTTCACCGCTTATAATAACCACGGGATGACCATCAGTCTTTATTTCTTCATATGCTTGTTTATTGACGTATGAAGTAGTTATAAATATTCCAAATTGACGGTATCGTAACCGTGAAATTAATCGTAAAGTTTCACGTACGCCGGAGCCATTGGTGAATTGTTTGCATTTAGCTTCAATAGCAAAATCTACATATATGGCATTTTCATTCATTCCAATTCGGTATTTTCCAACCGCATCCCTTCCCCCATCACGCCACGGCCTTGTTAGGTTATATTCGACAATATTGTTATCCATCATTTGTGCAATCTGTGCCGCACATTCCTCGAAGGCATATTCTCCTTTCGAATGTCCTTCGAAATAATTGATAATACACTTTACCATTTCTTCTCGTCTTTTTGTAGAAAGGAGTTGCTCTTGTTTGGTGCGATACTCGATTGTCCTTTTTGTTGTCAAATCTTGGTATTTTTCCGAATTGACCCAATCTATCCACTCACTTGGTGCATTTTTGGTAAAGGGTTGACCATCATGAAGGTCTTGAATCCATGCTCTACTTACAGTTGCCACATCTAAAATCGTAAAAACTGCTTTGTAATTTTGAAATCTATTTCCTCTTTTTAGCTTCCAAATAGCTATCAAGTCCTCTGTTTCATTTAAATCTGGTGCTCCAGGGACAGCAAGAACGTAGAACACAACGTCCCTACCTTTTGTACTTTTGGTAAAAACGAAAAACGGTGGAATAACTTTACGATTTCCTTTGTGGAGTTCGTCAAATGCATAACGCAAAATCAAATTTCCTTTTTTGGGTGTATCATGAAGTTCACGTCTAGGTTACCTATTATCTCCGTAGTAAAAAAATTTACCAGTTTCTATTTCTATCCGATCTTGTTTTTTGCAAGCAAAGAGTGCAGAAAAATGCAGCGAAATTTACATAGGCTTGC
>ERZ1673762.11-NODE-11-length-89030-cov-22.679371_pt1 | contig 89030 bp, 78 predicted proteins | sample MGYA00580145_ERZ1673762 | MGnify/ENA primary metagenome ERZ1673762 (study PRJEB41219, sample SAMN04549634) | soil metagenome | isolation source: soil | place: USA:California,Owens Lake (dry lake) | collected 2009-08-06 ...
GTGGCTCACTTTTGAAGTGATCGCTCTGGCTCAATTTATTATTGACAAAAACAATAATAGATAAAAAGATCGGTTCTATCACTCAAAAACCGTAAACCAGAAAAAATCACCATCTCTTTTTTCATAGAGGAGAAGAAAAATTAAGAGAGAATCGCAAAAGGGAAAGCCTATTGCATTTTATAGAAACCTATTCGCAAAAGACATATCAGTTAAACGATGTGTCTTTTTTTCAATAATCTGCCTCCCAAAACACAAAATAGATAATTTTAACAAACAGTTCTAATTGTTTTTTGAATTTGTTCCTTTGTTTGGTTTTCTCGCCAGCAGTGGTGTGATGTCTGTCATTTCTGGACGTGGTTTTTCACTCTATGTCGAAACAAACTACTAACTTCTATATATAGGGTCTATGTTTCGGTAAATCCGTTTTTTGTCACAAAAAGGGAGAAAATACAACAAAGAAACTCCTGACTCATAGGAGCAGGAATTGTTTTTGTCATTGTTTGACAGAGTATTTTTCTAAAAAAGATTGTACAGCCAGTAGAGAATTCTCGAAGCATATTTTACGCAATCAATGCAGGAGTGGATCGAAGCCTGTAGAGATAGGCTGCGATGTGATGAAGCAGGAAATTCTCATAGAAACGTGGAGAAGCACGCCACTTTAGTGAGTGGTGTGAGGTTCCACCGCGGTAGTAAACTGCTAATCCATTTCCATAAAGAATTTTTGTAAACGTTCAGCAGCCATTCGATATGCCTTTTTCCTATCACGAGGACCAATTGCAATAACTTCCATTCTTATCGGCCGTCCTTCAACTTGCCGATAAATCACCCTAATATTTAATAACTTTGATTTAATCCTTGCAAAACCATGTAAGTCCCCATGTAGTGATTCAGCAGCTCCGTCAGGCTTAAATAGGGGGCCTTGCTTAGCTCTTTTTAATATTTCTAATAAAACGGTTTGCCTATGTCCTTTGTTAATCGCTTTAATATCTTGTTTAACATCTTCAACAAATCTCAGATCGACATTATATTTTTCTAAAACCAATGCCTGCAAATCTTCAAGTGTCTTCACATCCATCTTCCTCTAATAATTTCATTAATTCATTTACATTCATATCGTCTTCATCAAAAATATCTGATAAGGTTTGATTTGCAGGTTTATCTTTACGTGCATAGGCTTCTTCCATAACGACTTGATCAAGCGCTTCTTCTAAAACTTCTTTCATTTGAAGCAATGTTTCAAAATAATCTATATTGACGACTACAGCTTGTGCATTTTTCTTTTTTGCATTTTGAATAACAAATACTTCATCTGTGAAACCATTAGAAAAAAGATCCAGTATTTCTGATAATTTTTTTGTTCTCGAAATGTCCGTTACGCTTAAAACATTTGTTTTCAAAAAATGCAATGTATTCGTGTTAGCAATAGGATGTTGTTCTTTTTTCAATGTATGAACACCCACCTTCCATCCCCCTTTCCTTTAATAAATGCATTATTAATCTATTTGATACACGTAATTCTACACAAAAAACAACACATTTATATGCTTAAAATATACAAAGCAACATAAATATGTTTCATTCTCTTCGCGAGTCCTGTTCCTAACAAACTGATAATGATAAATTTCAATATCCTTGTCAATGAACCCTCTTCTTTGTGCGGCCAGTAAGGTTTGATACATGTTTTCCTTTTCCACGACATTTAATGTAAATTCTGTTTTCAGGTCTTATACCTTTTTCACAAATATATTTAACCAAATTATAACCGATTCTTCGCAAATTTCCTTTTTCATCTGTACCCAAATCATGATCCAACGAAAGAATATGCACATGTTGTTTGTTGATTTATGAAATGGCTTATTCATTGTTCCCACACCTATTAAGCCAATCGGAATGTCCGATAAATCATCCAAATATAGATTGATCCAACCATACTCTCGGAGAGGTTCAATGTACCAATCTGTATATGACCATCCCATCCGTTATATGCTTGATCCATACATATTTCATTTATTTTTGCACCGTTATTCACCAAAATCCTCGATATATCCACATATCCGAAATAGCATGCCGTGGATAGAGGGGTTTTTCCGATTTTATCTTTTCGGTTAATCCATCCACTTTTGGAATAACAGCTTGCAAGCAAAAATTTAGTTTATTCATGAATACCTCCCAATACAACAAGACTTTGGCCTTGTATTTACTCGTTTACTTCATAGTCTTGCAAATATGTCTTCAATCTGCTTTCCTCATTTGAATATATAGCTTCAAGATAATCCATCCCCTTTTTCTTTTTTTACTTTTATACGAATCCGCGAAGAAAAAAATCTTATTGTAGCTAGAGTATTCGATCAGTAAAAAGGCAATCCATTATGATCAACAGCTTGGTAAGAATCAAGAAATTGGAAATATCATGTATTTGCAAATATTGTCATGGATAGCTCAAAAGGGAAAAAAGCACCCATCGCTATTGGACGATGAATGCTTTCCATTGTTTATCGATTGCTTATTCAATAAAGAGCCTTACAAAGAATTACATGTAAATACACGAACAAAATGTTTATACGTAAAGCCGTATTTTCGGCAGTTTTTTTCAATTACATCTTTTCTCTTACGCCTTGATTCGAAACCCAAAAGTCACAGTCTACCCCTGAATTTATTTTCGCAAAAAAGGAGCTTAAAAATAGACAATAAATATTATTCATTTATTTTTTTCAAGGCCTCTTCATCTGCGATCACTGTCACATCATTATGCTGTCTTAAAATTGAAGCAGGAAACTCTTCAGAAATATCACTGTTACCCAATAGCCTTGCAAGGGCGTCCGCTTTCTTTTTACCAGAAACAAGCAGCAAGATTTTCTTACTTTCCATTATCGTTTCAATTCCCATCGTAATTGCTTTCGTTGGTACTTCGTCAATCGACTGAAAGAATCTAGCATTTGCTTTTCGCGTTGATTGATCCAGTTTAACAATATGCGTTCTGCTTTTAAAGCTGGTCCCTGGCTCATTAAAACCAATATGGCCGTTTAATCCCAGTCCTAATATTTGTATATCAATTTTATTTTTAGAAATTAATCTGTCATAAGTCATACACTCTTGTTCCAAATCTTCAGCCATTCCATTAGGAATATGAACATTTTCCGGTTGAATATCAACATGTTGGAATAAATTTTCATGCATATAATAGTGGTAACTATTCTTATTTTCTTTAGGCAGCCCAACGTATTCATCTAAATTAAAAGTAGTTGCATTTTTAAATGAAACTTCCTTTTGTTGATATTTTTTGACCAAACAATTATATAAACCAATTGGAGTTGAACCTGTTGCAAAACCAATGACTGGTCTTTTCAAACTTTTCATATGCTCTATGACTATATTAGCTGCTTTCTCACTCATTTCTTCATAATCTTTTACTTTAATAATTTCCACGTCATTTCACCTTTCTACAAAATCATTATGGGAATCTTTACTCTGGAACAAAATATTTTATATTTTAAAAATCGTTCTTAGTGCTCTTGCTACTCCATAATGATCATTATCTTCAACAATCATGTTTGCTTTACTTTTTACATAATCAGTTGCATTTCCCATCGCGATTCCTAATCCAGATGATTCCAACATTTCGACATCATTTATCCCATTACCGATTGCAATCACTTCTTCAGGCAATACATTCAATTGTTGAATGGCAGATTGAATACCGGTCCATTTAGAACCTTTTGGATATACCTCGAGTCGATCTCCTTCTTCAAAAACATAATCCTCCAGCACTTTCTCTTTAAGAACTTTACGTTGTTCAGAATTTATATATAAAGTTAATCGGTGCGCTTCGCAATCCGTATCCTCTAAATTTGTCTTTTTTGCAAATGGCAGTAAATGTTCTTCATATAAAGGCTGATTAGATCGTGAGGTACTGTACGAAAAGTGAATATACTTGCCTCCATATTGATAAGTTTGGCTGCAAAGATCATAGGCAACTTTTGATGATATTTTTACATCATGAATGATCTTATTATTTAAAAATACAAGGCTGCCGTTATAAGCAACATAAAGCGAACACTGTAATTTATCACCATAAATTTTTGAGGCTTCTAAAGACCTGCCTGAAGCCAAACCAACGATAATCCCCTTCTTTTGCACTTTATGAATAGATTCTATGGTTTCATCTTCAAGCTGATTTTTAGAATTCAAAATTGTCCCGTCTATATCCAGAAAGACAGCTCGATACATTTAAAATCTCCTCCAAAATTTCCATTAACAACCATGCCCTTGCAGTAAAAATGATCATTTTTACTGGATCAATCGATTAAATTCCCCATAGAATCATAAATTCCTACAAGTTCAGGGTTGGCGGAAATATTCTTTAAGACGGCAACATGGGCATTCGTAACAAATACTTGTGTGCGAAAGGCATATATGACCGTATCTCCCACTCGTACTCCGTCTGTCGCCAATGAGCCGTAATAATCAATATTAGTCGGAACATTATCAATTGTAGGAACCCGCTTTAGATTTTGTCTATTTGTTCCAACTAATGCTTCCTTCATATGTGAACGCGGATAAAATCCGCCGCCAAAAACATATGCATGATTATTATATAAATGGGATACCTCCGATACATATACCATCGCAGGTTTTTCTTCCAAGTTTTGTGAAGCATGCAATGGAGTCGTTCCAATTAATGCATGACCGGGTTCTCCTTGTGTTGCACCATTTTCCTTTAATAATTTCATTGTTGCGGTAGAAGTGGCACTTGGCATATTCATCTCTAGCTTTTCATATCCTCTACTCATTAAAAACAATTTTGCAGTCTGCATGGATTTGACATTCGGGGTAATGGTTGGAACATCATCTTGAATCAATATACAAGGAAAACTTGTTAAACCGGCTATTTCAATGCCTTCCAATTTTTCCATAGATTCAATATCTTTCACTAACTGTTCAAATGTGAATCCACCTTCTTGACCGTTATATATATAATCGTCTTTGTTTGCAATGCGCAAAAAGACTTTTTGTTTTTTTCCCATCTGTTGAGCAATTCTGCTTATATTTCGAGCATTTTCATAACTAAAAACTGTAACATAATCAGGATTAAGATTTAATATTGTTGATATCATATGGACAGGTATTTGAACGAGGTGTCCAACATGGCCAATCTGAATGCCATTTTTACTAAGAGTCATGGCCTCCCATGGATCTACGGCGACTGCCTTCTCAATCCCTGATTCAACAATAGCTTGCGCCACCAACGGATTGCGGCCAAATTGTTTTGTCATAAAAAATAGTTCAATATCCTGTTTTTTGGCTTTTTCAGATAAAGCTTTAGCATTCCTCTTTACTGTATCAAGATCTATTACATAAGTATTGGGTGGGATAATTCCTTGCTGATGAAAGTCCAATGCAGCTTCTATTAATTTTTTGTTATGCATTATTGTCGATTGTAAAAACATCCGTCAGTCTCCTCTTTCCTTTTTGCAATATTTGAAGGAATGAAGTTCCGTTTTCAGTTTTATTAAGTCCAAGATACTCTGCAGAAGTTGCAGCGATATCTGATAGTGTCTTTCTTTCTCCAATTTTAACGGGGGATATTTGTTTATGATAAACTAACAGATACGTTTTCTCTCTTGTATGTTGATTATGGCCAATCGTAGGGTCATTCCCATGATCCGCACTCATAATCAGCAGATCCTGTTCTGTCATTTTTTCCAGTATTTCCGGCAAATATCTATCGACTACTTCAATACGATCTGCATAACGGGTTGGATTTTGTGCATGTCCGGCCAAATCTGTTTCTTGTACTGTTGCAGCAATTACTCCATGTTTTACATTGTCCATTTCATGTAAAATATCCTTCATTACTTGTTCCGTATCGACACCCGGAAATCTATTGGCGCCTTCACAATAAATGACATCCTGCATTTTTCCAATAAGAGAAACTTCCATTCCGCTTTTTTTCGCCAATGTTGGCAGCTGAAATTCAGGAGAGATGCCAAAACCTAAATGACGTACTTGATACCCTTGTTTATATACATTTGATTTAGGTGAATTCACCCCTACTAATCCATCTTCCCGTCTTTCTACTGATCGTTGCAAGTGTTCGGGTGTTACATTTTCGCCACCAAGGACAATCACACGATTGACTTTAACATTTTTGCGCACACATTGCCCTATTTTTAATACTTCTTCAAACGGAATATAATCTAGCGGAGCACTCACATTATAAATTTGGCCGTAATCAGTTTCGATATTATCAGCGACGATGACTAAATCATTGACTAATAGATACGGCAATTCAGGATTTGGGATCGTTACTTTATATCCTTCTTTTTCTAGAGCACGTTTTACTTGATCCATATTTTCAACAAAAGGAGCTAAATACGCTTTTTTTGGTTTTGTTCCCATAATTTCATTATGCCCTTCAAAACTGTCTGCGCCTTGATGCATAAGGTTCAAAACACCGTAACTGGCAATATTATCAACATTTTTTAATTTCGGATGATGTAAAATTTTATTGATGCCCAATCTTTCAAAGTTTGGAATTTTCAATGATGGCACTGCATCAATAATATGATAAAAAGTATTGGCGCCGACATCTAAAGGGTGATAGTCTTTGGCATCTTCCATATAACCGACACCTAAGCTGTCCAATATAATAATAATGACTCTTTTATTCATTTTTGATCCCCCTTTACTATATTTCCTTATGATTTTCGGTTGCCCGATGAATGGATTCCTCTAGTATTCTTAAAATTGTTTCCGCTCCGCTTCTTAATGGATTAATACGTATCATTTTTTTGGCTAATGTTGGATCTGACGATAAGAAAGTGCCGGAAACTCTATAAAACATTGGCACAACTTCGTATTTTGATTCGGCGCCGACCGGATTGGGTGCCGCCCCTAATTCATTGGCATGATAAAGTACTTCTTCTGCGATTGGTTCAGTAAATTCCACAAGTAAAACTTTTGATTGTGCATTGGCTAAATAAGCCCTTTTCACACCCTTAACTGCTCCATTATTAAGGGCATGGACTAATTGATCATTCACGCTTGCTTGTATAGCCAACATAACGGGAGCATATACAAGACCTCTTAATGCTTCCAAAGCTTCATAGCCTTGAACTTGGCTTCCTCCGGAATAATTCATTTTTTCTATTTCCTTGATTAAATCCTTTTTCCCTAATATGATTCCAACACCTTCTGGACCTAATAGCTTGAACATTGAGAAGGTGGACAAATCCGCTCCGACTTGCACCCCAATATTTTCTACTTTCATTGCAGCATAATTGTCATCTGTTATTATAATTAGAGCCGGATCAGCCGAACGTATTATTTTTATTGTTTCAGCCAAATCATAATGATCATCAATTTTTTGCCTAGTATGCTGAATCAATGCGCCTTTTAGTTTTGGGTTTTGCCTGATTGTATTTTTGATTTCTTCATGATTGTGAAAATCCGCATATATCGGCATTATCCCCATTGATTCTAAAGTTGTTTTGCTTGTTGGATATATAGGTGCATCATGTACAAGGAGCTGATCACCCGGCTGCAAAAAACTCATAAAACCAAACCTCAATGCACCTGTTCCAGCGCCGCGCACCAATAATGCTTTCTCTACGCCAAAGAAGTCAGCTAATGTTTCTTCTACTTTTTTTGTAAATTTTGGTTTATTAATGCCTCTTACAACACCTAGATCACCAAGCGAAATCATTTCATCTCCGCGAAAATGCCTTGTAATGACATCAACGAGCTTAAACTGTCTGCGCTTAGCTTCTTCAATAGAAATACTCTTTAGCGGATAAGTTTCCATAATCATTCACCTTACCCTTCCATAAAAGCACGTGGGTTATGAATCAACATTTTATCGATCGATTCACTTGTAATCCCATAAGATTGCAAAAGGGGGACAAATGTGTCCAGTAAATAGGAATACCCTAATCCACCTTTATATTCGAGATGTGATTTTCTAGTAATATCCATAGATAATAGTACTTTGTCGATATACCCTTTATCCTGTATTTTTTTCAACATTTCTGCTCGAACGCGATCTGGCATGTAACTTTCTTTTCCTATTGTGTCAAATTCTACATATACTCCTTCTCTTAGCATTTTTAATACATAATCGGCGTCTCCTGTTAAATCAACATGTCCTATGACCACTCGATTTAAATCTACTTCATGCTTTTTAAAGAATTCCACTTGCTCATGTCCTAACGTTCCGATAGATGTATGTGTAGAAATTGGTTTTTTCGTTTCTTTATGGGCGATGACAACTGCTTCAAACACTTTTTTCTCAGCTTCTGTCCATTTATTATAACTTGTTCCAATTTCACCAATAATTTCAGCTTTTGCATCTGTTCCTTTTATTCCTTCGACAATTTCCTTTATCATTCTTTCTGCCAGCTTTTCTTTTGTTTCCCGAAATACTTGAATCGGGTAAAAAGAATCTTGATAGAAACCAGTAGCGAAAATAATATTAATCCCGCTTTCTTCTGAAACCTTTTGGACGTATGTAATACTTCTCCCCATTCCGATATTGGTTACATCAATAATATTACGTACACCCTTTTCATATAATTTTTTAAATTCTTTTACAGTTTCAGGAAATACATCCAACCGGCAATCCTCATTATTTTTTACTTCAGAAAGGTCAATGGTTGTATGCTCATGCATATAGGTAATCCCGTTTTTCAACATTAGATACTTTCCCCTTTTTTTAATAATTTCAACTGAACATCTCTCCAATCCCAAAATGAGATTGGAGAGATGCCATTGTATTTAACCAACCTGCCATAAACCAACTGCGTAAAGAAGATTAACGATGATCCCCAATAATATGACCGCTATTGGCCCAACAGCCAATTCAACAAGTGGTTTTGATGCCATCCGGTTGATTAAATAAAATCCAATGACCCAAAAGAACCCGATTCCTGGAGCAATTTTTTCCGCTGCCATTGCACTGCCGATTAATATCGCAATTCCGAGAACATCTGCCAGCGAAGTTCGAATATGCTCTCCCATCTCGCGTATGCCAGGCAATTTATCCATACTTTTTGATACTGCTGATAATGATATGACCTCCAAGTACATGACTAAAGCACCCAACACAAATGCCAAAATCGGTATATCTCTGAAAATAAGACCGACTGCAAATACTAATGTCGTACCAGCTAAACCATAAACCCCCGTTACAATGGCAGTTGAAAAAACTAAAGGAATAAATCCGATCGCACGTGCAAATGTAGCAATGGCTGCCTCTGTATAAAGACCTTTATTAATCAATGCTTGAGGCATTGCATCAACTGCTAAAATCAACATGGAAGATGTTAAAGAAACAAGTCCACCCATTAAAGCTAATAACCAGCGATTCTTCTTAATTCGATTTACACGTTCATTAAAAATATTTACTAAATCGGCATTTGTAGTATCCTCTCCGCCTTTAACTCTAGAGGCATAATAAACCATCATTAACATTCCTATTAATAACGCCATTCCTTCAGGGCTAAGGGAAATATCGTATCCTGCGACTTTAAATGTTCCAAACTTTTCGAATAACAAAAAGGAGGCTAAAGTGACAATCGCCGTGACAGCAGCTTTTTTTAAACCGTGCTGATACCCAACGGCAATAGCAGGAAATACTGTAAATGCAATAATAATCGGATTACCGATAAGACTTAAAGAATCTATGAAATTTACTGGAAGCATGTTAAATAAATCTACGACAAATTGCAAACCTAACACTATTCCTATACTATAAACAGCACCGAGAACTCCGGCTGTAACCATTCCTATTTTATTATCTGGAGTCCAAATACCAATTATGTCGCACGCTAATAAAATACTATGGCCAATAATAATCGTAGCTCCTATAGAAAGAGGGATGCCGAAGCCGACTATTAATCCAAAACTCAATGCAAAACTGGTTGCAGCCAGTTCTCCTCTTGTCATTCGATTTTCAAGGTATTCAGGCATAATGGGACGCAACCCGTCATTAAACACCGCTACCCCGCGGTTTACGAGAATAGAACCTAACGCACCGACAGCAACTATGACAATACATTGAATGAGATTCAAATCCATTCTACTCACCTCTGTTTATTCATTTTTTATACTCAACTTTCGCACATTGTTAGACATTGCCCGATATAATTAGGTGGAAAATGCCACCCTTTTCTTCATTTGATTTTTCAAAATGCCCCAATCCAAAAAACTTCTTGTTGGCAAGTGCTTGACAAGGATCGATCAGTGTATGTAAAACGTTTATGTCATCCTTGTCTCGCACATCTTCGCAAAACTATCAAAAGGTTTGCCAACGGATCTTCTTCCGATATCATCCATCAAAATCATGTAAAAACAGTGATTGTATCAATCATCAACTTGTCATAAAAACGGCCTTGCAGCTGCTTGCCTAGGTTTTAAGGGATACGGATTTAAAAAATACTTCATATTGGATGATTTGGGCAAGGCTGTATCAGCACTTAAAAGTGCAAGCCATTCACTGCGTTCACAGAACTGCAGACAAAAAGAATGTTAGTGAACGTAAAAAACGATAAATAGTATCTTTTTTACGCAGATTCACTGATTTTTATTTTGAAACACTGGAAAAAATCGATTTACAAACAGGAATAGCCTATATATTTCTTGATATTAGCCTCTCTTAGATGATATATTTAACTATGAAATTTCTTTTGGTAATTGCGTAAAGCAGGTTTCTTTCATTACCATTTAAATGACACCTTTTTTCTTTTGTTAAAAGTTTCGTCACCCATATTTTCCCCAAAAGAAAAAGGTGTCTTTCTTTTTATTAATCACATGTTCCAAAAAAACAATTTGCATTTTTACAGGGATTGAAGTGAGTTCCATCAAATGTTTAGAAAATATAAAACTGCGAAAGCTGATTATTTTAATAAAGCAGGAATTAGTATATTCAATATATTTTTTGAAGATGATGCCGTAAATCCAAATGCAATTTTGCCATCATTCACTTCCTTTTCGATTTCTTCCTTGGTTTTTATGGTACTTGGAGATGCCAAAGTAACGCATTTATCTTTGCCTAATAATGCAATTGCCATTGCAAGCGCTCCACCTGATCCGGTTTCACAGGCACCAATATAATAGTCAGCTTTTTTGTTTTTGACAGCCATAACTGCTTCCAAATCACTTTTAACGGATACTTCTACATTATTTCCTCCGATTTCTTTCACTTGCTTTTCAATTGCTTGTTTATTCAACTGTCCACCTATTACAATTCTCACCATAGAAAAACCCCTCCTATTTATTTGATTCAATAACTCGATGAAGATGCAGATAAAAATAGACACGCTCTCCTTCAGGGAGTTCTTGGCCAACCAGTGAATTTATATGGTTTATAATTTCTTCTATATCCTCTTTATAAGGCGTCTCATTCACTTCATTCATGATTGTATTGGAAGGACCATCTTCGCATTCACCCCTTTCCATTCTAGTTAAAGCCATTGACATATGTGTCCAAAACATTTCCGAGTTGTCAATTACCTCCTTTTTGAATTTTTTTGATAAGTAATCAAATGTATTTAAAGTTACATGAAAAGCTTTTTGTGTAATAACACTGCTTGTTAATAAAATAGTTAACTTTTCTTTCACTTGAATGCTATTCACTTTTTCTTTAACCTCCAATATACTGTATTTAGTATTTTGTTTTAAAAAATTTTGTGTCTTGTATAAAACGCAAATTTTTATAGTGTCTTATACTGTTTGATTTTCGGATAATATCTTTAATCCCGTAAATGATAAATAATGTTTTAATAGCGTGGTATTTTTTCCCCCTTTTCAACACTTTTTTGTATGTCCAGTATTTTTTGAATATCAACTGAATCCCACTTTTCTGCTATTTCTTGTTCTCTATCACCATCAATCACAATAACAGCTTCTGTTGTGTCTCGGGAAATTTTCTTCGCTTTCGCTGATTGAAAATCGATTGCTTGAAATGTTTGATTCATTCTTTTGTCATCGACATTCCAAACAGCTACATCAATTTGTTTTGAATTAAGCATATCGAATAACTGCATATAATTGACATTGACATATTCGACATTCCTGTTTTCAAATTCAGCAAATGTCAGCTGCATCTGATCTGGAGACTCCATATCCACGCCAACTCTTAATTTATCATTAGTTACATGATGATCTGAATCAGCTAAGAAAATCTTATGAGCGGATACATAACTGTTAGCTCCAAATTTCTTGAAAATTTTTAAATTTGGATATTCTGAAATGATATTATCTGCTGTCATCTTAGAAACAATTGCAAAATCACTTCTCTTTGTCCGAACCGCCTCAATTCGATTCAACCCGCCGCGCATATAAATTAAGTTTATTGTTTTTCCGGTTGATTCAAATGCTTCCACTATTCCTGTCGCTAATCCTTCATATTTCCTTGAATATGGAAGCGGCATAGAGCCAATTAATGGGGCGATACCGGCAATCTCAAGCAATAAATTGTTGTCCTTGCTAATTAGATACGTGCCTAAATGGCCTCTGGCTTCCAATTTAATCGCTTTCATTTCCACCAATAAATTTAATGCACTTTGTACAGTTCCCCTGCCAATTGATAGTTGGGCGCAGTAGTCAGAGATACGAGGAATTTTATCTCCAACTTTTAATTTTATCAATTCTTTGGCAATGTTTTTTGCTGCTAAACCATTTTTAGAATAAAATTTTTCCCACATACTCTATCTTCCTTAAAAAACAATATACTATATTCTGTACAGTAAATTATAAGCAATTCCTATTAGATTTGCAATAGGTATTTTATACATAACAAGACATTAAAAATGATTTTATAGATTAAGACACATACTTATAGTATTTCTTTGACATTATCACGCAAATTTTCTTCTTAAATAATTTTCAAAAAAAATGTTTCATTTTTTTGAACTCCTTCACTTATCAGTTGTCTTTGTTATTATATACCTAATGAATGAACTCCAGAAATGCTGCATCAATTCATTAATCGAATTGATGTAAAAGAGGCCAGCACGCCGATTATTGATTATCTGTTTGTCACTCCAAAAATTGAATAAAAGCAGGAAACCTTTAATTTTTTCCTCTTTCTTTATGGTACTGTCAAGAATTTTGTGTAATGTAAGATAGATAGGGCATCTCTGAAATGGATTTAGAATAGAGAGGGCCTGTTTCTTCCACACAGGAGACTGAATATTCAGTCTCCTGTGTGGAAAGGGAGATCCCCTCACCTTATCGATTTACATTATTTGGTTAATTGTAACATTCTTCAAACATTCGTTGAAAGGCTTCCTGTACTTCGGCAAATCCTCTTAATTTCCGTCCTTCCCACTTCTCGTTAAAGCCTTGAATCGTCAAATACACGACTTTTTCAGAGTCTTCATTAACAGAACTGATCTAATTAGTTTTCTCTAAAATAAATACTCATAAACGTTTTTTACGTTTTATTTATTTACATGAAAAATTTCATCAATTGCATCCGCACCATTAAAAATAAAAATACCATCTTCTTTTTTAAGTTTTGTTCTTTGACCTAATTCTAAAGCCTTATTTACATCTTCTATAAACTTATCTTGTTCTTCCTCAGTCAATTTATAATCTACTATTACAAACCTTTTAAGTGGGGCCCCATTTCTTTTTCTGTGTATTTTCAGACGCTCACTAATTGCCTTATTAATATGTTCATCTCTAAAACTGTAACCAATAATGTATAATTCTTCGCAAAGATTTTCTGGGTCCACCATCTTTTCTTTAAACTTCCCATAGTAGAAACTGAATGGTAAACTTTGAATCTTCTTACTCTTAAATCCTCCCGTAATTATGGAAGGGAAGAGCTCGTTTGCATCTAACTTTTTATACAAATCAGATAATCTTATATCCTCAGTTCTTAGTTTAAAAATTCTCCCATCAGAAAGCCGTTTAAATGATGAAAGAGAACCATGTAAATGGTGAAGCCGTATTCTTCTATAACCAAAATCATTTAAAGTCTGCTGTGGATCAAAGTTAAACTTATCATGGCCATCTGGAGTTTTACCACGTTTAACATGAAAATCTGTAAATTCATCAGTTCCAACAATTCTTAGTAAAATAGTTTCTAATAATAAGTCAAAATTCAAAGTAAATAAATCAATTTCATCATTACCTTGAAGCTCTGCTTGTAACCAATTGATTAATCCTGATAGTCTATCACCTATTTGTTCCCAGTGTACATTTCCATCTATAATTTCAACTATTGAAGAAGTATAAGAAATGATTATTTCCTTTATTTTAGTTAGATGACTCTGTAATTCTTCAACGCCAAGGCCTTCCGATTCTAGATATTTTTTACCTTCTTCCTCATTTATTAAAAAATTCACATAGCTATCTAGTGCATCATGAACTTCCTCTATACTTGCGATAGCCTCTTCAAAATCAACTTGAATATACTCATCCTTTTGAATTCTTTCCATGTGATGCTGAATAAACTTTTGATGTTCTGGGGTTAATTTATTGTAAAAAGTCTAAGTAATATTTTGTAATGCAAATGCTCTATTTAAACCAACAGATAAGCCATTACCAGTTAAAACAACTTTTTTCAATTAGAACACTCTCCTCATAATGTAATCTAAAAATTCATGATTAAATGACGGAAAAAAGGCAGTTCCATAATTAGTTAATATACATCGGAACTGCCTTCTGTTGTCTTATCTAGTGGCTTTTAAACTGAGTAGTTCATTTCTATAAGTCTTTTACTATTTCTTCATCTAGTATCGCTTTTCTCTTTTCCCAATCGGGCATTAGAGAATATAGCATTTTATAAAAGTTGTCGCTATGGTCGTTGTATTTAAAATGGATTAGTTCATGGAGAACGACATAATCGATACAGTACTTTGGAGCTTTTATCAACTCAATGTTTAATAAGATTGTGTTTTTTTCTGTTAAAGCCGAGCCCCATCGTGCTTTCATTGACCGCAAATCAATATTTGGCTTTTCGACTCCATATTTTTGAACCAATGGAAACATTTTATCAAGGGATTCATGAAATGTTTTTTGAGCTTTTTCACGATACCATTCATTTACTAGTTTGGCTTTACGATTTACATTTTCTGTGTCTTTAACGTAAAGATAGATAAACCCCCGAAAATATTTCACCTTCTCTTCCTCTTCTTGCATGACCCGTAAGCGATATTGCTTTCCTAAATACTTAAAGGTTTCGCCGCTTACATATTCTCTTTCACTATGCCTAAAGGCTTGAACATCTTTAAAAATTTTGACATTCTTTAATATCCATGCACCCTTCGTTTTTACAAAATCACAAATAAAGTCTAGCGGCACTCTGTCATTTGCAGTGACTTCAATCGTCATGTCTGGTTTGATATTAAGATTAACATTTTTCACTTTTTTCCGCTTCACGACGAAGTTAATGATTTTATTGGCGTACTCGATTTGATGCTTTTCCATGCTGTTCCCGCCCTTAGTAACGTCTTAAAGCAACCGTTTTAATTTGCTCAATGATTTTATCAATCGTATCAAAGTCGATATCCAAGTGATGCTTTTCTTTAAAATCAAAGAGTAGATCATCCAACTCTTGGGCAATTCGATTATGAATCTCTACATTATCATGCCAATCGACTTTTTGGTGTTCTTGAATGATTTCATCTATTTTTAATGCTAAATCTCCGAGAGTATTCGTGTCATAACTTGCGGCCGTTTCCTTTGTTTCACTCAAAATATCTTTCGTTACTCCGTAAAAGGCTTGTGCATTCCGATTTTCTTTTATTACTTCAGGATATCTTTCTGATGATTCGCCGCGACGATAATCATTCATGATGTCCTTCATTCGGTTTAAATACTCTGCCTCAGAAATGCGTTTATCTTTGTATTCTTGAATCGCCTCTTGTATGCGTTCAGAAAACTTTTTATAGTAGGATGGATTTTCATCCCACTTTGCATGAACGCTCTTCGTTAAACGAGTACGAATCGCATCCGCTTTGGCTCTCTTTGACTGTAAACGCTCCAATTCCTCTTCAAAAGCTTTTGCGTTTAAAATATCTACAGGATTCGTAATGCGGATAACTTCCTCGGCAGCGATATAGTTATCCATTAATTTCTGCATTTTCGCTTCATACTCTTTATGGTCAATGGTATCCGAATAACGCAGCTTCACACTTTTCCGCAAATCTTGGAAAAACTTGAAATCCTTTTTGTACTTTTGAAGTTCTTCAGGTGGTAAAGTATTATAGATTTTCTCCGATTCTAACGCAATCCCAAGGTTTCTGCCAAAATTGCTTAAAACGCCATAAAACTCTTCTCTGCGCTCCTCGTCCTCCAACCATACTTCATACTCTTCTCTATCGTTCTTGTTCTTGATTGGTGCAAAAATTTGCCATAAATCGGAATAATATTGCCGTAATGATCCAATTACGCTTATGACATCGTAAATAGCACCTTTTAAATCTTCCGGATCAAAGTTTTCCAAACCTGCGCCGGAATACATCTGCATGGCTTCATCCAGTTTATCCAATAAACCGCGGTAATCGATGATTAAACCATAATCTTTTCCTTCATAAAGACGATTGACCCGGGCTATGGCTTGTAACAGTGTATGTTCTTTCATTGGCTTATCGACATAAAGCACCGTCGCTCTTGGCGCATCGAAACCTGTCAGCAATTTGTCCACGACAATCAGCAAATCCAGTTCGTCGCCGTTTACAAATTCATCTTTGATCGCATCCTCATATTTTTCAGGCGTTCCGTAGCGATCCATCATTCGCTTCCAAAACCGCTGAACTTTATCTTTCGATTCCTGATCTACTACTTCATGTCCTTCCCGTTGATCAGGTGGGGATATGACAACGGCACAATTCAAATCACTAAGTTCCTCGAAAGCCTCAAGATAGCGTATCGCTTCAATTTTACTATTGGTGGCCAACATCGCTTTGAATTGGCTTCCTTGTGTTTTATAGTTTTCTACAAAATGTTTGTTAATATCTTCCGCAATTAAATAAATTCTCTGTTCCGAAGAAGCAAGTTTTTCATATTTACTCCATCTTTGCTTTACTTCCTCTTTTTGCTTGTCATTCAGATTGCGTGTAATCATTTCTAAACGATGATCGATCGCCTTTTGATTCACCGATTGTTCCACCATTTTTCCTTCATATAAAAGGGGAACGATCGCTTTATCCCGAACACCATCGGCAATTGTGTATTTATGAATGAGTTTGCCGAATTTGATCAATGTGTTCTTTTCTTTTTTCATTAATGGTGTCCCCGTAAAGCCGAGATAACAAGCATTTGGGAATACTTTCTTCATTTTCAGATGAAGCTCGCCATACTGTGTACGATGTGATTCGTCGACTAAAACAAAGATATCCCTTGATTCAATTGGCTTTTGTTTGGAAGACGCTGTATCAAACTTATGAACTAAAGTCGTGACAATATCAGAATGGTTATCATTTATTAAATCTACCAAATGGCTTCCTGAAGTTGCACGACTTGCTTTTAATCTTGTATGGCTGAATGTTTTATGTATTTGTTTATCCAATTCAACCCGATCTGTTACAACAATAACTTTCGGATTGTAACCGCGCAGCTCAGATAAAATAAACTTGGCCAGCATCACCATAGTTAGTGATTTTCCTGAACCTTGTGTGTGCCAAATCACGCCACTTTGACGATTGCCGTTTTCATCTCGTTCTTCAATCGTTTTTATAATTTCTTTTATGGCAAAGTATTGTTGATAACGAGCTACTTTTTTCACGTCTTTATCAAATAATGTAAAGAACTGGGTTAACTCTAACAAACGCTCGGGGTGAAACAGTGAAATGATGTTCTTATCTTGCATGGTTGGCAGTCTGCCTTCCACTGTTTTATCCAGCCAGTTCTGCAGCCACTCCTCTTTTTCTTCTTTCCAAACAGACCAAAACTTCTTCGGAGTATTGCATGTTGCGTATTTGGTTTCATTTTTATTCGTAGACATCACCATTTGAACAAACTTAAACAATTGTGGGGCATAGTCTTTTCCTTGATTGCGAATCATTTGACTGATTCCTTGATTCATAGAAATTGACGCTTTTTTACATTCAATGACCGCAAAAGGAATCCCGTTCACAAACAACACAATATCCGGTCTTACAGTACCGCGCCCATCCATTCGTTCCACTTCAAATTCTTCCACTACATGAAAGACATTATTTTCGATGTTGTTCCAGTCGATATATTGAATGGTAAACGATTTTTTCGATCCATCCGGCAAAAACTCCGTATAGCTTCTCCCGTTCATGATGGTCTCATAAATCACTTCATTCGTTTTGACCAATCCATTGGTCAGCGGCTCATCTAAATCACGAATGGCTTGGCGAATATTGGATTCGCTAAATTGATAAATTCGACCTTGATACTCATAAGAATTCAATTCTTTTAGCTTTTCCTCTAAAACGGTTGTCAACAATACATGATGCAGGTTTCCCCGCATTCTTTCTGCTTCTTCCGGTGATAGGTATTGATATCCTAACTTCTGTAATACCTCAATTGCCGGACCCTGGCTTATATAGCGTTCATCATAACTCTTCTCCCTTGCCATCCTCACGCCTCCTGTTGAAAAAATAAGGGAAGAGCAAAGGGGTTTATACCTTTACTCGGACTTTTCCCGTAAGAAGTAATTGCATTAACCCTTTCTTTTGTTGCTTCAATTGTAATAATTCTTCTTCCAAAAGATCTATTTCTTTGTCTACCATTCCCAATACATTTGCTATCGCTGTTTGCTCCTTCTCACTTTGAGGAATAAATAATTTTAATTTTTTCATCATCGATTCTGAAATTTCTTTCTGCCCTGTGCCACCAATAATATGTTCAATTCTCTTGTAGAAGTTGGCATTTGAGAGATAATAATAATAGAATCTTAAATTACCTTTAATAGCTCCTACACTACTAATTGCATTTGATGCCACATAATTTTTCATATGTTCTGGAACAATTCCAATTCCACCATTATGAAAGTTCTGTCTACCAATTAATAATTCATTAGGCTCTCTGAGATAGTAAGGTCTTCCATTAGTTGTGACATTTGGCTTTTTATCTGTTGCATCAACACCTTTTAAATGAAGTTTAACTGTCAGTAAATAATAATCTTGAGGATTCTTTACAGGTTCCTTCTTTAGAAATTTCAAGACTTTACCGAATTTTACTTTAATCCACTTATCGTTAAACCCAGGCAATCTCACTTCACCCGTCAACAACTTCTGCATTAATCCTTTTTTCTGCTGTTTTTTCTGCTCAATTAGCTTTTCCTTTAGCTCAATTGCCTTGTCCCAAGTGGAAAGGATGGAAGCTATCTCAGCTCTTTCGTTTTTATTATTTGGATAAGGAATCTTTAGATTTTCCACATCTTCAGTATTTATAGCTGGATAATTAGATCCTACTAATAACCTTTGTATTTGATTTGTAATAGTGTAAGAAAATAAATTGTGATATATGTATTTTATATCGGATGGTCGCTCTCCTGATATTACTGCAAAACCAGTCGAACATATACAATCATCTGATTCAAAATCAATATAAGCAAAACCTTGCAAATATGGTCTTACTGTACTCATTAATATATTATTTCTTTTAAATACCCTTCTTGCTCTTGAAGGTGCATTTTTAAATTGAATTTTTTCTGTGGGTTTTAATAATTTACCTTTGTTAACTGATGACAAGTCATAATAGTAAAACTTATATTCTTTATCTGTATTCCCTTTTAAACTCTCTTTATTAATTTCAGCTATATCTTTTAATCTTTTTACGCACCAATCCTTTGGAATAACGCCAATCTCTGTTTTTTGATAACCTTTCAGATCTAATTGAACACCCATTTTCTCACCTACAATCCCAACTCTTTCAAATACTTTTCCATTTGTGCTTCTACTTCTTTAAGCTCTTTCTTAATATTGGCGATATTTTCTTTCACCGCTTCCATATCGACCGGTTCTTCTTCTTCGAAGGTATCGACGTAGCGAGGGATGTTTAAGTTATAGTCGTTTTCGCGAATTTCATCAATGGTAGCGACATAGGAGTATTTATCAATCGTTTCCCGTTTCTCATAAGTTTCCACAATTTTTTCAATATCTTGTTCTCTTAATTTGTTTTGGTTTTTGCCTTTTTCATAATGTTCTTCACCAGAAGCATCAATAAATAGCACGTCTTTTCGTGTACGGTCTTTTCGAAATACCATAATACAAGCAGGAATTCCGGTACCGTAAAATAAACCTTCCGGAAGCCCGATGACAGCATCCAGCAGATTCAACTCAATAATTTGCTTACGAATTTTCGCTTCACTCGCTCCTCTGAAAAGAACACCATGAGGCAGGATCGTCGCAATTCTTCCGTTTTCCGCTAATGAATACAGCATATGTTGAACGAAAGCGTAGTCCCCTTTTGAGCTTGGTGGAACTCCCCATTCAAATCTTCTATATGGGTCAAGGCTTGCTTCCATTTTAAATTTTTTATCTGTGTTTCCTTCACCGGCAAATCCCATTGCCCATTTGTCTAATGAAAATGGGGGATTCGCAACAATGACTTGGAACTTCATTAACTTGCCATCTTCCAAATGCAACGGATTTGCTAATGTATCGCCCCACTCAATTTTGGCATCATTAATGCCGTGTAAGTACATATTCATTAATGCTAATGAGTGTGTAGCTCCATTCCGTTCCTGACCGTAAATGGCCACTTTTTTGCTTGGTACTTGTTTTGCAACCTTAATCAGCAATGAACCTGAACCACATGTTGGGTCATAAATACGATCGTTTTCTTGTGGTTTTACTAATCGTGCCAAAAGTTCTGATACTTCGGCAGGTGTATAAAACTCTCCACCTTTTTTTCCTGCATCTGAAGCAAAAAGCCCAATCATATATTGATAAGCATTTCCGACAATATCTTCATTTCCTAATTGCGACGGTCTTAGAGATAATTGATTAAAATCTTCCAATAATGACCGGAGCATGGCATTCCGCTCTTTTGCTTTTCCTAGAATCGCCTCTGAATTAAAATCAATATTGCGGAAGACGCCGCGAAGTTTCCCCGCGTTTTCATTTTCAATTCGTTCCAACGCTTTGTTGATGATCTCCCCGATTTCCGGATCATTTCTTTTACTATATAAATAGTCAAAGGTGGATGTTTCATCCAATACAAAACGTTCTCTCGATAATGCACGTTGAATGCGTTGTTCATCTCCATTGTAGCGCTTTGTATATTCTTCTAATTTCTCTTTATACGTATCACTCAGATACTTAATAAACAACATGGTTAAAATGTAATCTTTATAAGTTGATGAATCGATTTTTCCTCTAAACGTATCGGCAGCTTGCCATAAAACGCTGTTAATTTTCTCTTGTGTTGTCTGTTCAACCATTATTTCTCCTCCTGATTCTTACCACTTAAAATTTGTTGAGCAATGCCTTGAAAGAGCAACTCTTTTTCTTCAATCAGCTTCTTATACAATCGTTTTTCTTTTTGATGAAGCCGATATAGTTCTATTAGTGCTTTTTGTTTGGAAAGTGATGCGGCTATAATAGGAATGGTTTTTAAAACATGCTGATTCGTACTCGGTATCCGACTGCCAGCTTGAGAACGCTCCAATTCTTTCTTCACATTCCACGTGTTAAGATACCATGCTATGTATCGAGGCATAACTTTTGACTGATCGACTTTGATAATGGCAAAGTAAGATGGAATCAATAAGTCGCTGTACTCTTTATCGATACAGACTGCTGTATACGGCTGACTTAACCGCATCAATACATCGCCTTCTTTGGTAAAGTAATGATCTTCTAACTCATCATTACTAACAAACTCTTCAAACGAATCATTTTCGATGAATCCATCTTCGCTTATATTTTTAAGAGACAGCAGTTTATATGTGGCCTTTGCCGTATATTCGATCTCCGCTTTTTTCCTGCTTAAAACTAGACCCGTCTTTATGTCAGCAATATCACCCAGCAGCATGTCGCACCCCCTTTCAAATGTTAAATTTAATATATAACAAAATAGTTAAATACAGTATATGACTTTTTTATTCTACGTGTCAATTGTTTTTTTAAAATATGCAACAATAATCCCAATTTTTTCAGAGATATACGGGATCAGCCCTGCCACGTCCCAAAATTTCAAGATGGATGGTGCCAGAGAATCGCCTTGACTCTCTGTCTTTTTTGAAAGCGGGAGCAAAACCTCGAGGTGTCCTTGTTCTTTAAAGAACTAACGTCAGAATTTCTTCATCGGTTCATCGACCAATCAAAATGAAAGTAGAAATCAATAGGTTCTAAATTATTATCACAAATTTACATGGCTCCTCTGTAGTCATGATTCTTTAGCCAAGCGCCAGCTTCAAAGTTTTGGCAAAACCAAAAAAGGTTATCATGGCTCCCCCTCCATATAAAGCTCCATTGCATATCACTGCATAAGGGTTTTGCAATTCTCTGCACTTTTATTTTGTAAGAAACATTCATCTTATAAAAGTATTCAAAACGCGTACTATTTTATCTAACATAATGTGCTTTTTTACGCATATTGCGTATAATAATATATAGAAGTATATAAAATGAATACCAAAAGACTTGGAGGTGTGATGATGAGCGAGACCAAAAAAATAATTGGAGAAAATATAAGGAAATATTTAGATGCGAAAGGTGTAAAACATAGCTGGGTTATAGACCGATTAGGAATAAGTAAGGGTGCTTTTTATAGATTTCTTAAAGGTGAAGGAAATATTGATCAATTTGAGGAGAAAATGTTAAAGCTGTTTAGAATTAAAGATCCGTTTTATTTTCATCGTAAAGAAATGGATTTGCCTAAAGGTGTCAATGAAAAAATTGAAGAACAAAATTTTATGGATTTTGCTGCACTGTCTTTAAATGGGGAAGTGAATGAAGCATTTAAAGAAGGGATGAAAGTTTTTAGAGAATTTGTAGAATTAATTGATGTTCTCAAACCTTTGTCTCATTCACCAGTTATGTTTGGAGGAGAACATCGTGATCAATAAAGAGAATATAGAACAAGTAGTCAATTTTAACCGAGATTATTTACCTGAAGTGAAATCAAAAATTGAGATGTTAAAGTCTTCCGGTGATCCTCTAATCGCATCTAAGCCTTTAGAATTCATTAAAACTTATTTATATGAAAACGCACGTGCATTAGAATTTCCCATTAAAAATTCAGATTATGGCGGTTTAGTTTTTTATTACAATAAGGATTTTTATATACAAATCAACACAGCACAGCCTAAAATTTATGAGAACTTTATGTGGGCGCATGAGTTCTACCACTTTTATTTTGATAAAGATAGGGTTAAGAAAAAAGAAGAAAATTTTGTTATGGTAGATAGTATTTTTGATGAAAAGGAGAGATTACCTAATCTTTTTGCAGGTGAAATTCTAATTAATGATCATATTTTAAATCGGAAATATGCATCTTTAAAAAAGGATAACAGTCTTAGTTTAGCCGATATTGCAGTTCATTTAATTCCTGTTTTTGAAGTTCCTTATAAGGCAATCGTAATAAAACTGGTTCAAAATCAATTCATTACCATTGATGAAGCTAAAGAAATTATTGATTATGATTATAAAAATAACCTGCCTGATGAAATAGACCGTACATTATTTGCAGCCAGCAATAAAATTAAAATTGACGATTATAAAAACTTGATATCAAAAGCGGAAAATAACCTAAATGAAGAAGATTATCAATCCATCATCAATAAATATAAAAAATTATATCAATTAGTGCTAGATTGGCGAAAAGAGTCAGCGGGCGAAAGTGAAAATGAAGGCTATCGAAAATCCTAAGATCCGTCCCATAAAACCTTTTATCCAATTTCATTCGGAAAGCCTAAAAAAGTCTCTATACGCTAATCAAGCACTGTATATTATGGATAATATGATGCTGTCAAAGCTAAGGAAGGACGCTGTGTGTAATCCTTTTATTATACAAAAGGGATTTCAACTATCTAAAGTCATTCTCATTCCAGACATCATTCTTGAAGAAGCCTCCAAAAACTTACCAGATGAAAAGGCATTTGAAAAATACTATTATGAATTATTTCGAATTCTATCTACAGAGCATGAAATATACGTAGCAGATTTACAAATCATATTTGAATTATTAAGGGATATGATTGGCACAAAAGAAGCTGCATTCAATATATTGAAAAACATATCTTTAGAAGCTGTCAGAACGAATCAAACAATACGTGATTCCATTAAAGAAATCGATTCTCATTCTGAAGCTGCTCTAAAAACATTAATTGGTTGTATTATTGCCAATGGAAAAAATGCCGGCGAACGTTTTATCACTATTTTTTCCCTCGCATTATTGAGCTTGTATTTCGGTCCTGTTTATATCGTCAGTGAAGATGAAAAGGGAATTTATGGACCTTTTAGGACATTTTTAAACAATGAAAGGTTAATGGAATTAATTAATATCGATCATACTTTTGACTTTATTCAACTTTATCAATTCATGTCCTATGAATCCTTAATTCTTTCTCTTTTTCATCAAGCTGATTTAAGTAAAGAAGAATTGTTCGATTTGATTCAAAAAAGCAATCGTGATCAATCAAGAAATATTCTATATAGTTTGAACGGAATCTCTTTTCACACACCCATTTCCAACCAAAAATTGGTTGAATGGATTAGCCAACAAATAATCAAAATACAATTTTAAAAGTTCCTGTCCTTCCATGAGGCAATCCCTGAATTTTCTTCATTGACTAAATCGAAATAAAAGCAGATGGAGCTCCGAAAATCTTTACGGATTTCCAGCTCCCTCTGCTTAATTTTCCCTCAAAACCATCTTCGCCACACACTCCACATGCGCCGTATGCGGGAACATGTCGACTGGCTGGACTTCTTTTGTTTCGTAGCCGCCTTGTTCTAGGATGGCAATGTCGCGCGCTAATGTCGCCGGGTTGCAGGAGACGTAAACGACTTTTTTTGGTTTCATTGCTATAATTGTTTGAAGCAGTGAATGATCGCAGCCTTTTCGAGGAGGATCCACGACGATGACGTCTGCGCGAATTCCTTGTGCATGCCATTTGGGCATGATCTCCTCTGCTTGACCGACGGCAAATTCAACGTTCTCGATGCCGTTTAGTTTTGCATTTCGTTTGGCATCTTCAATGGCATCGGGCACAATTTCCACGCCGTACACTTTTTTAGCTTTTTGCGCAAGGAAGAGTGAAATTGTTCCGATCCCGCAATAGGCGTCGATGACCGTTTCTTCTCCTGTAAGTTCGGCGTATTCTAACGCTTTTTCGTAAAGCACCTTCGTCTGTTCAGGGTTCACTTGGTAAAAAGATCGTGCGGAAATGGCAAACTTAATTGATCCGATATAATCATATATATATTCCAAACCCGAAAGCAGCTTTGTTTCTTCGCCAAATATGACGTTTGTCCGTTTCGGGTTTATGTTTTGGACAATCGATCGAATGTTTGGAAATTTAGCGGTAATTTCAGCTAAAATTTTCTTTTTATGTGGAAAATCAGCTGTTCGGGTAACGAAAACAAGCATCGCTTGCTTTGTTTGATACCCGTAGCGGACAACGATATGGCGCAGCCATCCTTGATGGGTTTGTTCGTTGTAAGCCCGGATGTGATAGCGGTTCAATATCGCTTTAACTTCTCGGACAATTCGATCGTTTTCCGTCTGCTGAATGAGACATCTCTCCATATCGATAATTTCGTGCGTTCTTTGCTGATAAAAGCCTGCAATCAGGGCGCCTTCCCGCTCCCCGATTGGAACCTGTGCTTTATTTCGATAATTCCAAGGATCGCTCATTCCGATCGTTGGATGAACCGTGACTTTTTCTACATCCACTTTTCCGATGCGGGCAAGCGTTTCTTTTACTATTTTTTGCTTATGGCGCAGTTGGCCGTCATAGCTTACATGCTGAAGCTGGCAGCCTCCGCATTGTTTGTATATAGGACAAGGCGCATCTGCCCGATCCGGGCTTGTTTCCGATAATTTCATGAGACGTCCGTATCCATAGCCTTTTTTTACTTTGACAACTTTGACTGTTCCCTTTTCTCCAGGCAAAGCATTCGGGACAAATAAAGGAAAGCCGTTGATTTTGGCTACTCCTGCCCCGTCATGTGTTAAATCTTCAAACAATACATCGTAATAATCATTTTTCTTCACTGGTGCTTCCATGTTGTTTTCTTCCTTTTTGATCAGAATGAACTGAAAAAATTGTATCACAACCGTAAAAATGACCCAAGTGATTTTATTATTGTCATAATAGGAAATACTATTGTAATGAAAATATAAAAGGGCGGCACGTAACATTGGTTGATGAAAAAGCGTCTATATTAGCTGAAGGAGTGAATTTACATGGATCAAAGTTTTAAAGAGTCACTCATCGAACAGCTTATTGCCAACGGTGTTTACAAAGGGGAAGATGGACAACAATTATATGAATTGAACGTCATTGAGTTGTTAAAACTTGTCAATAAAATTGAAAGCGATCATTACCATTATGGAAAATAAAAATTTCGTTTTTCCAGCTTGAAAGCAAGGCTGTAAAAACAGCTGTACCTTTCTTTCATTACATTTTGTTTAACAAGCTGCCTTCAAAGCTTTTGCAGTGGTTTTTTTAAGCAAAATGTTGCAGACAAGTCATATAAATCGTTGAAATTAGCGCAGGGAGCCGCATTTCATCTATTCAAAAACGGAAAAGAGCAGCCTATTCGCTGCTCTTTTCAATTGGCGCGTTTTTTTCCGCTTTTTCTTTTGACATGATGATCTCAATATATTGATACAAGTTTTCAAATTCAGCAGGCAGGAGTCCTCCGTATTCGCCGTCCAAGTTTAACTGCATTTTGTCTTCTGTCTTTACTTTAATCCGATTGGCTTTTGTATAAATTACATTTTCACTGTGAATATGCTCGCCTTTTAACGCTAGGCTGGCAAGGCGAATAAACTCCGCGAGGCTGACTTTCTTCAAAATCAGCAAATCAAACATGCCATCATTTAAAATTGAGTCTGGAGCCAGCTTTTCAAACCCTCCGACCGAATTTGTCAAGCTGATTAAAAACAGCATGATCTCTCCTTGAAACAGCTTGCCATCATATTCAATTTCCACCTCTGTCGGGTGGATGGAAGGGAGCATTTCAATGCCCTTTAAATAATAAGCAAGCTGTCCTAAAACGGTCTTTAATTTGCTTGGAACGTCATAAGTAAGCTCTGTTAATTTTCCGCCGCCGGCAATATTAATAAAATATTGGTCATTCACTTTTCCAATGTCTATTTTCCTTTTTACGCCGTTCAGCAGCGTATCGACTGCGTGCAAAATATTGTCGCGGGGAATGCCGATTGCACGGGCAAAATCGTTTGTAGTCCCAACGGGGATGATTCCGAGCGTCGGACGATTTTCCATGACTGCGAGCCCGTTCACAACTTCGTTCACCGTACCGTCTCCACCCGCAGCGATAATGAGGTCAAACCCGCGTTCAGCAGCCTGTTTCGCTGCATTTGTCGCATCTCCTTCACCGGTAGTAGCATGGCACGATGTTTCATAGCCGGCCTCTTCAAATTTAGCAAGAACTTCAGGGAGCTGTTTTTTGAAAGCCTCTCGACCAGATGTGGGGTTATAAATGATTCTTGCGCGTTTCATTCACATCATCCTATACTATCCATTTCTATTGTAAAAATAGAATCATTAATAGATTATTCCTTTTTGCCAAAACAAACAAGTTTTTTCTATCATTTGTGCTCATCTATATTACTTTGTCAATAAACGTTTATTCTATTTTTATTTTGATAAAACTGTTCGCCATTTAAACACTTTTTTCAAATTCCAGCTTCAAAAATTCACGGATGGGTTTTATTTCCATTTTACTATAAATAAAACACCCAGCTGCTAAGCTGAGCGTCTATTAAAATTATCGTTTCTTTATTTCTTGTAATAACAATTTGTTTACTAATTGCGGGTTGGCTTGCCCCTTCGTTTTTTTCATAATTTGACCGACTAGAAAGCCAATCGCTTTATCTTTTCCGTTTTTAAAGTCGATAACTGATTGCTCATTTTCATCCAATGTTTCGATGACAAGCTTTAAGATGGCACCTTCATCAGAAATTTGAACAAGCCCTTTTTCTTTCACGATTTTTTCAGGGTCTCCACCTTTTTCAATCAGCTCTTTGAACACTTTTTTCGCGATTTTGGAGGAGATGGTTCCATTTTCGATCAGCTTGATCATTCCTGCAAGACTTTCCGGGGTGAGCGCCACTTCAGACAACTCTTTTTGCTCTGCATTTAAATATGCTGATACTTCTCCCATCAGCCAGTTAGAAGCTTGTTTCGCATCAGCTCCAGCTTTAACTGTTGCTTCAAAGAAATCAGACATTTCTTTCGTCATTGTCAGCACTTTAGCATCATACGCTGGGAGTCCAAGCTCTTCAACATATCGTTTTTGGCGCGCATCCGGCAGCTCCGGAATCGATGACCGGACTCTTTCTTTCCACTCATCATCAATGTAAAGAGTGACTAAATCAGGTTCAGGAAAATAACGATAATCGTCTGATCCTTCTTTAACGCGCATTAAAATCGTTTTCCCTGTAGCCTCATCAAAACGGCGTGTTTCTTGTTGAATGACGCCGCCGGATAAAAGCACTTCCGCCTGACGTTTTTCTTCATATTCGAGCCCTTTGCGCACAAAGTTAAATGAGTTTAAGTTTTTCAATTCTGTTTTTGTGCCAAATTCTTTTTGTCCGATCGGGCGGAGCGAAATGTTTGCGTCGCAGCGAAGAGATCCTTCTTCCATTTTACAGTCGGATACGCCAGTATATTGAATAATCGATTTTAATTTTTCCAAATATGCATAGGCTTCTTCAGGTGAGCGGATGTCCGGCTCTGATACAATTTCAATCAGCGGTGTTCCTTGACGGTTAAAGTCTACAAGAGAATAGCCGTCGCCAGTATGCGTCAATTTACCAGCATCCTCTTCTAAATGAAGGCGCGTAATGCCGATTTTCTTTTTCTTTCCGTTCACTTCAATTTCAATCCAGCCGTTTTGACCGATCGGCTGATCATATTGGGAAATTTGATATGCTTTCGGGTTGTCCGGATAAAAATAGTTTTTCCGGTCAAACTTTGTATAAGTAGCCACTTCGCAGTTCAATGCCATCGCAGCTTTCATTGCGAATTCAACGGCTTCTTTATTTAAAACGGGCAAAACTCCCGGGTATCCGAGGTCAATGACCGTTGTGTTTGTATTCGGTTCAGCACCGAAAGCGTTTGGTGCACTTGAAAAGATTTTCGATTTCGTTTTCAATTCCACATGTACTTCAAGTCCGATGACCGTTTCAAAGTTCATTAGTTCTCACCCCTTACAGTTCCGGTTTTTGTTTATGGAAGTCTGTTGCTTGTTCGTATGCATGGGCAACGCGATAAACGGTGCTCTCGTCAAAATGCTTGCCGATGATTTGCAATCCCAGCGGCAGGCCGTTGGCAAATCCGCAAGGTACGGAAATAGCAGGAACTCCGGCAAGGTTCACATTGATCGTTAAAATATCGTTCGCATACATCGTGAGTGGATCGTCAATTTTTTCGCCGATTTTAAATGCTGGAGTCGGGGTTGTCGGTCCGATGATGACGTCATATTTTTCAAAAACGTCTTCAAAATCTTTTTTAATAAGCGTGCGCACTTGCTGCGCTTTTTTGTAATAAGCATCATAATATCCAGAGCTTAATGCAAATGTACCGAGCATAATGCGGCGTTTTACCTCATTTCCAAAGCCTTCCGCGCGTGTTTGTTTATACATATCGATCAAGGTTTCAGCGTTGTCGGAGCGATAGCCGTAGCGGACTCCGTCAAAACGTGCGAGATTCGCAGATGCTTCGGATGAGGCAAGCAAATAATATGTAGCAATACCGTATTTGGAATGCGGCAAAGATACTTCTTCCCATTCTGCGCCCAATCCTTCGAGTACTTTTAAAGCAGCCAGTACGGACTCACGTGATTCACGGCTTACCCCTTCACCTAAATACTCTTTCGGAACCGCAATTTTCAGTCCTTTAATATCTCCAGTTAAAGCGGAAATAAAATCAGGAACTTCCACATTTGCACTTGTGGAATCCATTGGATCAAGACCTGAAATGACTTGAAGAAGGTAAGCATTGTCTTCAACAGTTCTTGTTATCGGTCCGATTTGATCTAATGAAGACGCGAATGCGACTAATCCGAAACGGGAGACTCGTCCATAGGTAGGCTTCAAGCCAACAACCCCGCAGAATGCTGCCGGCTGGCGAATCGAGCCGCCTGTATCAGAGCCTAGTGCAAACGGAACTTCTCCTGCGCTGACAGCCGCTGCGCTGCCGCCGCTGGAACCGCCTGGAACCGCTTCTAAATTCCATGGGTTTTTCGTCTTTTTAAATGCGGACGTTTCAGTGGATGATCCCATCGCAAACTCATCCATGTTTAATTTGCCGATCGTAATCGCTTCAGCTTCTTCCAGCTTGCGCATAACCGTTGCATCATAAATTGGGTCAAAGTTTTCAAGAATTTTGCTTGCACAGGTTGTGCGTAAATCCTTTGTCACAATGTTATCTTTAATCCCTATCGGCATGCCAAACAATAAACCGTATGTATCTTTTTTTCCTATTTCATTATCCAGTTGTTTTGCTTTTTCTCGGGCTCGTTCTTCATCGAGGGTTAAGAAAGCTTCTACCTTTCCGTCGACTTCTTGAATGCGCTTGTAAGACTCATCGACAAGATCGGAGACGGAAATTTCTTTTCGGTGCAGCATTTGTTTTAATTCAGATATTTTATGATCAAACAGAGCCATGTTCGCTTCGTCCTCCTTACTCAAGAATGGCTGGTACGCGGAATTGTCCGTCTTTTTGGTCAGGAGCATTTTTCAACGCAACTTCCCGTGGAAGACCCGGCTCAGGTTGATCTTCGCGCATGACATTTTTCATATCCAAAACGTGGGAAGTTGGTTGAACGTTCTCCGTATCCAATTCATTTAACTGCTCAGCAAACGTTATAATCGCGTCAAGCTGATTGGTAAACATCTCTGCTTCTTCTTCCGTAATTGCCAAGCGGGCAAGATGAGCAACATGTTTTACTTGTTCTTTCGAAATGCGTGACATCCCAATTCACCTCCACTTTTTCGAACACACTGCAATACTCTGATAATATCAAATTTTAGCCAGATAAAGCAACACCCCCGAAATGTTGAAACAATATTGCACGAAGGCAGGCTGAAAAAAGCCCCTCTTACAGATGATTTTCTTTTCACATGTAATTTTCAAAACGTCGAAGGACTTCAGCCAAAAATTCAAATATAGGTACATTCGTCCAAACGTTTTATTCATTCGTGAATATAAAAATATTGTACGGTACATTATTCGGAGGTGAAAAACATGAGTTTTGGATTCGGTTCTTGTCAAGGCTACGGTTACGGAGGATATGACGGCGGATTCGGGTACGGTGGATTCGGACACGGCGGCGGATTTGCCCTTATAGTAGTATTGTTCATTTTGTTAATCATTGTCGGTACTGCTTTTGTAAAGTGGTAAACACCGTTTAACCAAATGCCCGCCAAAAAACGATCAATATAAAGGTGATTTCAAAATCCCCCCTTTTTGAAATCACCTGTTTTTTTATTGAAAAACATGAACTGTCGGTTTGTCCTGCCCTGGCTCTCTAACGATGAGCGCTTCCGGACCTCTTGAAGAGTTGATGGTCACTTCCAGAGAAATATAGTCTTTGTAATATTCCACAACTTTCCCAGTTAAAAATTGCGTAAAGGCTATGACCTCTGTTTTTCCGTAAAACTGAACCGGTATTTCTATTTTCATTTGCTTCATTTCACCGTCTTGATAAAAAGCCTTCCCAATGATGCCTGTGTAGTTAGGGAAAAAGTCTTCAATATCTCCTTTTAAACGTTTAAATGTGTTGGCATCATCCGGTTTCTTCTTTGCTCCCTCTTCAGATGGGAAAAAGTAATACTCTTCGTTAATATTTTCCCACTTTCCGATATTTTCGCTTCCGCCATCAACGATTGTTCTTGCAAAAAAGTGCCCTGGAACAATCGAAGATTTAGGCGCTTGTTCGTAAAGGGAAACGACAATCGGCACTTTTTCTAATCCTTCTATATCTCGAAGCCTCTTCACAACCACTTGTGCGATTTCCTTCCCTTTCTTTTCAATGGTGGCCTTGTCTATTTTATTTTCTTTTTGGATGCCGTCTTCCGTGCGGTAATAATAAACAGAATTCAAGGCCAAACCGATCGACACTCCGCCAAGCTCAAGTGTTTTTTCATCTTTTTTTACAAGGTAATTATGTTCAAGTATATGCGTTACATAAATGGGGCTTTTTTCGGAGCTTTCTGGCGGATTTAAACCTTCATTTTTGAAAGATTTATCCTTTCTTTTCGCTTCTTCCAAATCTTTTCCTTCCAGCTTGCGGCTAAGCCAGTTTTGGACAGTTTTTTTGTCTAAATATTGTCCTTCTTGAAACACATATTTATCCGTTGGAAACTTGTCGCTGGCCATCCGCATAAGACCAGTTTCAAATTCATCAACATCAAATCTTGTATCGAGATTGCTTGCCACAAGCCCTCGCGCTTCACTCGTTTTAAAAGGCACGAGCATCTTATAATAATCTTCCGAAATTCTGTATTTCGGAATAATTGCTTTTTCTTCCGTTGATTCTTCCGTCTCTTGTACAATTTGCTCCGGTTCTCCAATGTCCTGCGAGCATGCACTGAGCACAGCCATGCACGCTGCCGCTATGATCAAAAGTTTTTTCAAGGTACCTTCCCTCTCCTATTTCCTTAATTCTTCAAGCAAACGAGACTCATCCCAAACCTCTATGTTTAATTCGCGAGCTTTTGCAAGCTTGCTGCCGGCATCTTCACCAGCGATCACAAGATCTGTTTTTTTGCTCACACTGCCAGTAACTTTTCCGCCTCTTGCTTCAATTTGTTCTTTTGCTTCATTGCGGGACATTTCAGCAAGCTTCCCTGTTAAAACGATTGTCTTACCGGCAAAATACGAATCCCCTTCATCTGAATTTGTCCTTTTCGGACCTTTATACGTCATATTGACGCCGAACGACTTTAATTCTTCAATCAATTCTTTTACTTCAGGCTGTTCAAAAAAAGTAGCGATGGAATCAGCCATTTTTTCTCCGATTTCCGGTATGTTGATTAATTGTTCTCTTGTCGCGCTTTGCAGCCGCTCCATTGTTTCAAAATGCTCTGCTAAAATCTTGGCGGCTTTTTCCCCAACATAGCGAATGCCTAAACCGAATAAAAGGCGCTCCAGCGAATTTTCCTTCGACCGTTCAATCGCATGCAACAAATTATCCGTTGATTTTTCACCCATCCGTTCAAGCTGAAGCAATTGGGGTTTTGTTAATTTGTATAAATCCGCTACATCTTGAATCAAGCCTTCTTTAAACAATTGGGTGATGACGCGCTCCCCTAGTCCTTCAATATTCATCGCATTTCGGGAAACAAAATGGATGAGACCTTCGCGAATTTGCGCCGGACATTTTGGATTAATGCATCTAAGCGCAACTTCTCCTTCCAACCGGACCAGCTCGCTATTGCATTCGGGACAGTGCGAAGGCATCCGAAAATCCTGTTCATTGCCTGTTCTTCTGTCAACAAGAACATTTACAATTTCAGGAATGATGTCCCCGGCTTTTTTCACGACGACGAAGTCCCCAAGCTTAATATCTTTTTCCCGAATCAAATCTTCATTATGAAGGGAAGCTCGTTTGACTGTTGTCCCGGCAACCTTTACAGGCTCTAAGATCGCTGTTGGGGTAATGACGCCGGTGCGTCCGACAGCGAGTTCAATATCCAGCAGCTTCGTCACCACCTCTTCTGCCGGAAACTTATAGGCAATCGCCCATCTCGGGCTTTTCGCAGTTGCCCCGAGCGCTTCCTGCTGACGCAAACTATCAACCTTAATTACAACTCCGTCAATATCATACGGAAGCTGAGAGCGCTTTTCCAACAATTGATCAAGCAGCTCGATCACTTCGTCGATGTTTTTGCATTTTCTGCGTTCACGATTTGTTTTAAAGCCGAGTTCATCAAGCAAGTCCAATGCTTCACTATGAGAAGACACTCCGGTATCGCCAAGCTCTGCTATGTTATAGACGAAAATATCTAAATTTCGTTTCGCGGCAATTTTTGGGTCTAGCTGGCGCAAGGAACCAGCCGCAGCGTTTCTCGGATTGGCAAACGGAACTTCCCCTTTTGCAATGCGCTCCTCATTTAATTTCTCAAATGATGCTTTCGGCATAAATGCTTCTCCGCGCACTTCAATCGATAAATTTTTCTTTAGTCTCAAAGGGATCGAGCGGATCGTTTTTAAATTTTCCGTGATATCTTCCCCCGTCGTGCCGTCTCCTCGTGTTGATCCTTGTACAAACAGGCCGTTTTCATATCGAAGGGAAACCGCAAGCCCGTCAATTTTCAGCTCCACTACATATTCGACATCCCCAACTGCTTGGCGGACTCGCCTGTCAAAGTCACGCAAGTCCTGCTCATTAAAAGCGTTTGCCAAACTCAGCATCGGCACGCGGTGCGCCACTTTTCGGAAAGCATCTAAAACAGCGCCCCCCACCCGCTGGGAGGGAGAATCAGGGGTTTTCAGCTCTGGATATTTTTCTTCAAGTTCTATTAGTTCTCTCATGAGGCGGTCATACTCTGCGTCAGGAACAGACGGATTGTCAAGAACGTGATATTCATAATTATATTGATTCAAAAGCTTGTGCAATTCTTTTACACGGTTTTCTGCCGAACGTTTGTCCATATGTGTCAATTCCTTCCTTCAAATAGTTACTGTACTTTTTCAATTGGTGCAAATTTAGCAAGCAACCGTTTTATGCCGACAGGACTTGGAAATGCCACGTCAAGTTCTTGATCCTCCCCATCGCCTTTCACTCGGACGACAACACCGACACCCCATTTTCCGTGCACGGCTTTATCACCTACTGACCAAGCCTTTACATCTCCTCCCGTTGATTTGGCTCCGATTGTTCTCTTTAGTTTCGGCTTTGGAGATTTCTTTTCATTTAAGTCTTCTAAAACCTCTTTCGGCATCTCTTCAATAAAACGAGATTCCGGGTTCATGTTTGTTCTTCCAAAAAGGGTCCTCATTTTCGCATTTGTTACATACAATTCTTCCTCTGCCCGCGTTATCCCGACGTATGCCAGCCGGCGCTCTTCCTCCATTTCCGCCTCTTCCATCAAGGCTCGGCTGTGAGGAAATACACCTTCTTCCATCCCGATCATAAATACAACCGGAAACTCCAAACCTTTTGCCGAATGGATCGTCATCAATAACACGGAATCTTTCTGCTCCGTTTGCTCTTCATCAATGCGGTCAATGTCTGCAATCAAGGCCAAATCCGTTAAAAAGGCGACAAGGCTTTTGTCCTCATTTTGTTTTTCAAAGTTTTGAGTTACAGATAAAAATTCATCAATGTTCTCTAAACGACCTTGGGCTTCCAATGTTTTTTCCTGCTTAAGCATCTCCCTGTAGCCGGTTCTGTCAAGAATCTCTTCCACAAGCTCAGTAACGGACACATAGTCTTGCATTTGTGACAGCTGCTGGATCAATTCACGGAATTCCGTCAACATTTTCATAGCACGAGTGCTGACTCCGATATGTTCCATTTCTTCTAAAGCAGCAAACATCGAGATGCCTTGCTGGGCTGCATAATTCATTATTTTTTCAACGGTTGATGCACCGATGCCCCGTTTCGGAACATTGATGATTCGCACCAAACTAATATCATCATTCTGGTTTGCCACTAGACGCATGTATGCAAGAATATCCTTGATTTCTTTCCGGTCATAGAACTTTATGCCGCCGACAATTTTATAATCAATATTCGATTTTAACAGCACTTCCTCTATGACACGGGACTGTGCATTTGTACGGTACAATACAGCAATATCGGAAAGTTTTCTTTTGCCCGATTGGACGAGCTCTTGAATTTGCTTGGCGACAAACTGGGCCTCCCCAATTTCGTGATCAGCCCGGTAGTAAATAATTTTTTTCCCCTCAGGGTTTTCCGTCCATAAATTTTTCGGCTTTCTGTTCATATTATTTTTAATGACTTCATTGGCCGCATGCAAAATACGCTTGGTAGAACGATAATTTTGTTCAAGCAAAATCACTTTAGCGTTCGGATAATCTTTTTCAAACGATAAAATGTTTCCGATGTCCGCCCCTCGCCAGCGATAAATCGATTGATCCGAATCGCCGACAACACAAATATTTTGAAAACGGGATGCCAGCATCTTTACAAGCGTGTATTGTGCGCGGTTTGTATCTTGATATTCATCAACATGAATGTATTGAAATTTCCGCTGATAATATTCGAGTACTTCTGGAACACGTTGAAAAAGCAGTATCGTTGACATAATGAGGTCATCAAAATCAAGAGCTTGGTTTTTCAACAATTTTTTTTGGTAGTCGATATAGATATCGCTGACAATTTGCTCCCACACATCTCCTGCTTGACGAGCAAATTCCTCCGGGGAAATGAGATCGTTTTTCGCGCTGCTGATAGTGCCGAGAATAGCTCGAGGATCATATTTTTTAGGATCAATGTTTCGTTCTTTTAAAATCCCTTTGATGACAGACAATTGGTCTGATGTATCCAATATCGTAAAATTGCGATTGACGCCGATCCGGTCAATATCTCGGCGAAGGATTCGCACGCACATCGAGTGAAAAGTGGAAATCCATATTTCCTCAGCACCAGGGCCAAGCAGTTGTTCAATCCGGTCTTTCATTTCCCTCGCTGCTTTATTTGTGAAGGTAATAGCAAGAATATTCCAAGGTGCTACCCCTTTTTCTGCCATTAAATAAGCGATCCGGTGGGTGAGAACCCTTGTCTTGCCGCTGCCTGCACCCGCCATGATTAAAAGAGGACCTTCCGTATGCTTCGTCGCTTTTTGCTGCTGTTCATTCAAACCTGAGAGGAGCTGCTCAGTCAAAAAATGCATTCAACACTCACCTCATTTTCACTTTCTTTACCCTTTGACAGCGCGGACGGTTTCAAGCGCTGATTGTAAATTTTCATAAATGGCATTCCCGACAACGATGATGTCAGCGTGCTCGGCCATTTCTTTTGCTTGCGCAGCATTTTGAATGCCGCCCCCATAAATAAGCCTAGTATTCGTTAAAACCGATTTCGCTGCTTTTACTGCTTCAACATTGCCGTACGTTCCGCTATATTCTAAATAAAAGAGCGGAAGATGAAACATGTTCTCCGCCATTCTCGCATACGCTTTAATATCATCCAAATCAAGCTCCGTCTTTGCTTCGGTCAATTTTGCCGCTTTGCACTCTCCATTTAAAATGCAATAACCTTCCATTAAAATATCATTCCAGTTCATAATGTCACCAAACTCTTTCATTGCTTGGTGATGCAGCTCCGTAATCCATGTAGTATTTCGGCTGTTTAAAACCGTCGGAATAAAATACAAATCAAATCCTGGAACAATCGATTCTAAATTCGATACTTCCAGCACGCATGGAACGAGAAAACGCCGCACCCGCGAAAGCAAAGAAAGAACATTATCTTCCGTTACATTGTCGCTTCCTCCAATGATAACAGCGTCCGTTTTTGATTCACAAATTTTTTCAAGCAGTTCATCGGAAATGGCTTTATCCGGATCGAGCTTAAACACATGTCTCCACTCGTTCACATCATACATACATAATCCTCCATTTCATATACCATTTCATTATTATATCAAATTATAATAGGACAAAAAAATGGTGAATCAATGAAAGTCTGTAGATGTTTAGAAAGAGTTTTTTTAATATGAGAGGGGGTTTTTTTAAGCTATGTTGAAGAAGCCTTTCAGAGTTTTAAAAGTTCTAAACTAAAAAAGAGCTGCTGATTTCACCCAGCAGCCCAAATTTATGACGAAGCGTTGTCATCTTTAATTCTTTCAAGCGCCATTGCATAAGCATCATTTCCGTAATTCAAGCACCGCTTTACCCGGGAGATTGTCGCTGTCGATGCACCTGTTTCTGTTTCAATTTTATGATACGTATAGCCTTCCTGAAGCATTCTTGCAACTTCAAACCGTTGGGCAAGCGATTGGATTTCATTGACAGTGCAAAGGTCATCAAAAAAACGGTAGCATTCCTCCAAATCTCTTAAAGAAAGGATAGCCCGGAACAATTGGTCTAACTCTCTCCCCCGCAGCTTGTCAATTTGCATGCATCATTCTCCTTTCTCAGCTGAATTTTGAAAAGCCTTATCCAAATCTGGCACGATATTGATCCAAGTATGGCCGGGAACTAATTTTACTTGTTCTTCATTTTCATAAGGAAGGATGCGTCCGTTCACATTTTTCCAATCGACCCTTTTCATCATACCTTTTTGCAAAAGAATTCCCTCGCCCCCAGAGTTTAAATCAATCGTTCTGCGACCGTAATCATCAAGAAAACGATGATCCGTTTGGACAATAAAAATATTGTCTAAAAGAACAGGTTCTTCCGTTTCGCGATCGACTGTCAGTTCGTCCCCGGAATACCGCTTATACCGGCCTAGCTGCTGATCGAATACATATTTAATGCGCCATTCCGGTTTAGAACCATAGGAAACAACAGCTTCTAACATTTCTTCTCCAGAAATGCCGCTTATTTCTTCATCTGAAAGAAAAGGCAACGGGGCAACTTCCTTTGTCATTGAATACCCGTTTTCTTTTGCTCCTTTTACGACATTTTCAAAAGAAATATACGAGTTATGAGGAGCTTTCCGGGTTGAATCCCGCCAAAACAGCGTACCATCATAAAACAGACCGTTTAAATAGTCTAGGTGCTCTGACTCCAGCATTTCTTTAGCAGTGGGACTCCAGCCGTGACTGATATAAATTGCTTCATACCCTTTACTCAAATCGACAAAATATTCCCGCGCACTTCTGACTGGACCGATAATTTTTGGTTTCTCGCTTTGATAAATGGCTAAAAAGCGCGTGATCGTGCCTTCAGCTAAAGCCTCGTAAACAATATCCGCTTTATTTAATCCTGATTGAGGCCTCGCTTTCGGATGGTTGTTAATCGTGACAGCAATTGGGCGGCTGTCAATGCTTCCGGTCGCAGCATTTCCTGTCAAAGGGCTTACGGCTGTTTCTTTTTCAACTGGCTGATTTTCAGATGATGACGGTTCGTCATTTGTTTTCTCTTTTTCTTTTTCATTTGTGCAAGCTGTTATAAAGACAAAGAAAAGCATCGTAAATAAAATCAATGTTCTTTTCATTCATTCACAACCTTAACTAATTTATCCCTTTTATATTTTAACGTATTATTGTCGGAAAGAGTATTGTTTTTTTCATAACATCATAAATTCCTTCCTGTGTAACCCGGATATATGGTAAATGTGTGCAGGATAAAAAGAGCAGGCTGTGAATCGGGTCTAAAAATTTATAGCCCTTTTCTCGCATAATTTGGACTAAATCATTTTCCTCCTTAATGAGATCTTTAAATTTTTTCGATGACGCAGCGCCGTTAATGTTAAGAGGCATTTCAAAAATCACTTGGCCATTTTCCGTTATTACTATTCCCCCGCCGATTTCTTTCAATCTGGAAAATGCATGCATCATATCTTGTTTGTTTTTCCCTATCAACACCACATCTCCAGTCGTTGAATAAGTGCTTGCAAAGCCTTTTATCCCCTTTGCGAAGCCTTTTAACATTGTATTGATCCGCCATTTCCCTTTTTTATCGATGACAGCGAGGAAGCTTTCGTCATGATCTAGCGGAAGTTCATCAACGAAGTTGTCAATAGTGATGGAATACGGCTCAATAATAACCGTGTTTCTCATTTTTAATCCCATCGGCATAGAAAATTGAAGATCATCCATTGTCAAATCCCAATCAAGTTCAAGCGGTGCAACTTCATATTTGTTCCAGTCTGCTTGAGGGAAATGATCAAACACCTGACCGTCCTTATGAATCCATTTCCCTTTCGCCAAAACAGCCACTGGGTTCGGGTTATTTTTCGCTTCCAGAAAATTTATGGAGGCTAACCTGCCAGGACCGATTACTCCCAATTTTGAATCAAGCATATAATATCTAGCAACATTGTACGTTGCCATTTTATAAGCCTCAAACTCTGGAATTCCGGCCTCCAGCGCTATTTGAATGGTCTGATTAATCATTCCATTTTCATAAAAAGCAGGCGTTGAACCATCCGTTGTAAAAAACATTTCGTCAAAACGATTAACTCCAAATGCAAGCAGCTCTTCCAACAATTTCGGCAAATCCGGCCGTATTGAAGAATAGCGGAGCGGCACGCTGTATCCGCATAACAATCGATTATATACTTCTTCTCCGCTAATAGATTCGTGATCGGAATCGACACCAAATAATTTCATTTTTGTCAATGTTTTTCGAGAAGCCCCTGGAAAATGGCCTTCTACACGCTTCCCGACCTTTTTTGTCTCATGAATCCAGTGTAAAAACAAGTCATCCCCTAAAAGAAGCTTTGGCCAGCCTGTCAATTCTCCTCCTTGAATAACGGCTGGATGCTCGATCCATTGTTTTACGACATCTGGCGGAATGAGTTGATCTTCTTCTCTGCATTCCGTTTGCAAGTCATAGCGGGCCCACCAAAAAAACTGAACTGGAGAAGATTGCATATCTTCAACAAAAGAAAACGCTTTCTTTTTTGGGAATTGTAATAGCAAAAATAGGTTATCGCATATTAGTGTTGTAGTTCCCGTTTGCGATACATGTTGTGCAAGCGAATGAGGATTATATAATTGAAACGGATGGGCGTGCGGTTCAATATAGCCAGGAACTAAATAAAGTCCTTTGCAATCAGATATTTCCGTATTTGCTGTTTTTTCCGGCTCTTCATTGCCGACATAAATAATGCGGTCTTTATAAATCCAAATATTTGACTTCACCCACTGGTTTAAATATGGATGTAAAAATACTGCATTTTTCAACCACAAGGTTGGTGCTAATCTATTTGAAACGACATCTATATGTTCACGAATTTCATGGGCTTTCCAAAAAGCACCAGATCGCATGATCTGCTCAGTCCTCCTCAATTAAAAGTAATTACTCAAAATAGTGACTCTGTTACTTTATATATTAACATATGAAAAATATTAAAGCACTAAAGTTTCTTACAAAATTTTGAACTTGGGATAACGGTGCAGAGGCTTTCTTGATTGATCGTTTCCTAATAGAAGAAACGCTGGTTTATTTTTAATAATGAGCGGTCAAAATAGGAAGTTGTTTAAGAAGAAGCTATGTCAAAAATGCCGATTACATTCCTTTATAAAATGAAAAGGACAGGAACAACCTCCTGTCCCATTGGAAAGGTTTATAAAATATGTGGTAGATATGTCTTTTATTTATTAGTATTCATCGGTTCGGAATATTGAAAGCCAAATTCGTTATAGAGCGCGATAGCCGATGTCTTTACGATAAAACAAACCTTCCGTCTCAAGCTCTTTTAATTGCTTGTACACTTTTTCTTGCGCATTTTTTAAATTATCTCCAAATGACGCCACAAGGTATACACGACCCCCGTCTGTTACAAATTGGCCGCCTTCCTCTTTTGTTCCGGCATGGAATAAAAGGGCATCCGCACCAACCTTTAACAAACCGATCGGTGTTCCTTTCTTATAGCTGCCCGGATAGCCTTCCGCCGCCACAACGACTCCCAACACCGCTTGATCTGTCCATTCAAGTTCAACCGGTTCTCCTTTTAACACTTTCAACATCACATCGATAAGGTCTGATTTTAGCCGAGGAAGAACTACCTGTGTTTCTGGATCTCCAAAACGCGCATTGAATTCAATCACCTTCGGGCCGTCTTTTGTCAGCATGAGGCCGGCATAAAGAATACCGGTAAATGCCGCTCCTTCATTTTTCAAAGCTTTCGCTACCGGCTTTAAAATTTTCTCTACAGACTCTTGAACAACATCATCAGAAATTTGCGGGACAGGAGAATAAGCCCCCATTCCACCTGTATTCGGTCCTTTGTCTCCGTCAAAGGCCCGCTTATGATCCTGCGCAATCACCATCGGGTAAATGTTTTCCCCGTTTACAAAAGCCATAAGGGAAAACTCTTCACCTGTCAAAAATTCTTCAATTACAACGGATTTTCCTGCTTCTCCCAGCTTATTTTCCTTTAAATAGCCGGACAGCGTGTCAATTGCTTCTTCATTTGTCATCGCAACAACGACACCTTTTCCCGCCGCAAGCCCATCCGCTTTAATCACAATCGGGGCGCCTTTTTCTTCTACATATTGCTTCGCTTTGGCAAAATCAGAGAACGTTTCATAATTGGCAGTCGGAATGTTATATTTTTTCATTAAATTTTTTGCAAATGATTTGCTTCCTTCAATAATTGCCGCTTCTTTCCTCGGTCCGAATACAGTTAATCCAGCGTCTTCAAATTCGTTGACAATACCGTTCATTAAAGGAATTTCAGGACCGACAATGGTTAAATCAATGTTGTTTGTTTTGGCAAATTGGATCAATTCGTCTGTTTGTTCTTCTGAAATCGGAACTCTTATTGCAACGTCTTTCATACCATCATTGCCAGGCGCGACATACACTTTTTCAACGAGAGGGCTTTTGGCCGCCTTCCAAGCGATCGCATGCTCACGGCCCCCTTTTCCAATAACAAGTACTTTCATCATCAGTCATCCCCTTTCTTAATGTTTGAAATGACGGACTCCAGTAAAGACCATTGCAATTCCGTATTCATCCGCTTTTTTTATCGAATCTTCATCGCGAATGGATCCGCCTGGTTGTATGATTGCTGTAACCCCTGCTTTCGCTGCTTCTTCAACGGTGTCAGGCATTGGGAAGAACGCATCTGATGCAAGTGCACTGCCTTTCGCTTTTTCGCCAGCCTGTGCAATCGCAATTTTTGCAGCACCAACCCGGTTCATTTGGCCTGCACCAACACCAACGGTCATTTCATCTTTTGCCAAAACAATCGCATTTGACTTGACGTGCTTCACGACTTTCCAGCCAAGCTTTAAGTCCTTCCATTCTTGTTCAGTCGGCTGTCTTTTTGTTGGGATTGAAATGTTCGCGTCATCGAGCGTATAAATATCTTGATCTTGAACAAGAAGGCCGCCGTAAACAGATGTCAGCTGCTTCTCCGGTTGGAATTTTTTCGAAAAGTCGATCGTTAACAATCGAATATTTTTCTTTTTCGTTAATATTTCAAGAGCTTCTTGGCTAAACGAAGGGGCAATGATAATTTCCAAAAAAATTTCGCTCATTTTTTCAGCCGTTTTCTGATCAACTTCACGATTCAGTGCAACAATGCCGCCGAAAATTGAAGTCGGGTCCGCCTCATATGCCCGATTATAAGCTTCAAAAATGGTTTCACCTGCGCCGACGCCGCACGGATTCATATGCTTAACAGCGACCGCTGCCGGTCCATCAAATTCTTTGACAATGCTAAGTGCCGCATCCGCATCTTTAATGTTGTTATACGACAATTCCTTTCCATGGAGCTGGACGGCTTCGGCAATAGATGATGGAGGCGTGATCGGCTTTTTATAGAACGTTGCCTGTTGGTGAGGATTTTCCCCATAACGAAGGGATTGCTTCCTTTCAAATGTCACAGTAATCGATTCAGGCTCTTCTTCCCCTGCCTGCTCTGTTAAATATTCCGCAATCAGTGCATCGTATGCAGCAGTATGACGGAATACTTTGGCAGCCAACTTCCGTTTTGTTTCTATGCTTACTTCTCCGTTCTCTTTCAGTTCGGCTAAAATGACGGGATAATCTTCAGGATCAACGACAACCACTACATCTTGGTGATTTTTTGCAGCAGCCCGAAGCATCGTCGGCCCGCCGATGTCAATGTTCTCGATCGCTTCCTCAAAAGTCACGCCATCTTTGGCAATTGTCTCTTTAAACGGATATAAATTCACAACGACTAAGTCAATCGGTTGAATACCGTTTTCCTCCATCTGCTTCATATGGATATCATTGCTGCGAACCGCAAGCAGCCCCCCGTGAATAACAGGATGCAGCGTTTTAACTCTTCCGTCCATAATTTCCGGAAAACCGGTTACTTCCTGAATTCCAATGACATCTATTCCATTTTCCTCAAGAAGCTTTTTCGTTCCGCCAGTGGAGATTACTTCGATCCCAAGATTGACAAGCTCTTGCACAAACGGAATGATGTTTGCTTTATTAGATACACTGACAATTGCCCGTCTGATTGTCATGCTTTCACCTCTAATTTTTCTAAAATTTTTCCTATTGTTTCAGGATAAAATGAATGCTCGATTTTATGGATTTTCTCTGCAAGTGTATTAGCATCATCATCTTCGCTGATTTCAACCGCACGCTGAGCGATGATCGGGCCTGTATCCATTCCTTCATCAACATAATGGATGGTGACACCCGTAATTTTTACGCCGGCACGGAGCGCTTGTTCAATTGCATGTTTTCCCGGAAATGCAGGAAGCAAGGAAGGATGTATATTCACAATTCTCCCCGCAAAAGCGTCAAGAAGAGTGTGGCCGATTAAACGCATGTAGCCGGCCAGCACGATAAAGTCCACTTGATAGTGCCTCAATTGCTGTAAAATATCTTCTTCAAACTGTTCCTTCGACTCATATTGCTTCGGATCAAAAACAAAAGCAGGAATCTGCTCCTTTTCTGCCCGCTCCACCACTTTAGCACCGGGTTTATCACAAACTAAAAGCATCACATTTGCTTTTAGCTTCCCGCTCTTTACATGGTCTACAATCGCTTGGAAATTAGAGCCGCTCCCGGATGCAAACACCGCGATCCGCTTCATGAAAAAGGCCCTCCTTTCAGCCGAATTCCGCTTCCTTCTTTTACCCGGCCGATGAGAAAAGCCTTTTCTCCCAGCTTTTCAAGCTCATTAAGGCACTGCTGAACAACATCTTCTTCGACCGCCAGAACAAAGCCGATTCCCATATTGAACACTTCAAACATTTCAGACAAATCGATATTTCCTTGCTGTTGAATAAAGGTAAAAATCGGATGAATCGGCCATGAACCGAAATCGATTTCTGCTCCAAGCCCTTCCGGAAGCATTCTCGGGATGTTTTCAATAAACCCTCCTCCGGTAATATGGGCCATGCCGTCAACTTTATATGCTTTCACAAGCGGCAGGACGGAAGAAACATAAATTTTTGTCGGCTTTAGCAATTCTTCTCCGAGCGTTTCGGTTAGAGGCTCGTATATTTCATGTAAATCAAGCTTATTTTCTTCCAAAAGCACTTTGCGAACGAGTGAATAACCGTTTGAATGGATGCCGTTTGATGAAAGGCCGATGAGAAAGTGCCCAGGCTTGATCCGTTCGCCTGTGACAATGTTTTCTTTCTCGACAACACCGACAGCAAAGCCGGCAATGTCGTATTCATCTTCATCATATACGCCGGGCATTTCCGCTGTTTCTCCACCGATGAGCGCACAACCCGCCTGCAGGCAGCCATCGGCAACACCTTTAACAATTTTTTCAATTTTTTCAGGGTCTGCTTTCCCGAGCCCCAAATAGTCCAGGAAAAAAAGCGGCTCCGCACCTTGTGCCAAAATGTCGTTTACACACATAGCCACAGCGTCTATTCCAATCGTATCGTGTTTATTCGCCATAAAGGCAAGCTTCAGCTTCGTTCCCACTCCGTCTGTTCCGGAAACAAGCACCGGCTCCTTATATCCTAAGCTTGCCAGATCAAACATTCCGCCAAAACTGCCGATCCCTCCTAAAACACCGGGACGCTTCGTTTTTTCCACATGCTTTTTCATGCGGCGAACTGCTTCATAGCCCGCATGAATGTCCACACCTGCTTCTCTATACGCTTTGGACATGAATTATCCTCCTTTGGTCTGTCATATTAGCCTTTCTCATGAGGAAGAATCGTATCTTCATAAATGTCTGTCGGATATTTTCCTGTAAAACATGCCATACATTGCCCGCGAAATTCACCTTCATATTTCCTTCCGATCGCATCCAGCATCCCTTCTGTGCTTAAGAAAGCAAGACTATCGGCGCCAATGATGCTGCGAATTTCTTCTACAGTATGAGAAGAAGCGATCAGCTCCTCATGAGTGGAGGTGTCAATACCGTAATAGCAAGGGTTGGCAATCGGCGGTGAACTGATGCGGACATGCACTTCCGTTGCCCCTGCTTCCCGCAGCATCTTGACAATACGCTTCGATGTCGTTCCTCTTACGATTGAGTCATCCACCATGACAACCCGTTTGCCTTCCACTACCCCGCGGACAGGGGAAAGTTTCATTTTCACTCCTTGCTCCCGCAATGATTGGGACGGCTGAATAAACGTACGGCCGACATATCGGTTTTTAATTAAACCGAGCTCGTACGGTATACCGGATGCCTCGGCATAGCCGATCGCCGCAGATATGCTGGAATCCGGAACTCCAGTCACTACGTCCGCCTCTACAGGCGCTTCTATCGCAAGCCGTTTGCCAAGATTTTTTCTTGCAGTATGAACATTTATTCCTTCCACATTACTGTCAGGGCGTGAAAAATAAACGTATTCCATCGTACAAATCGCACGGTTAATCGTTTTGGAAAAACGTTCGCTTTTCAGTCCTTCACCATTGATGATGATAAGCTCGCCAGGCTCAACGTCCCTTTCTAGCTGAGCTCCAACAGCATCAAAAGCGCAGGTTTCCGAAGCGACAACATATGCATCACCTAGACGTCCAATAGATAAAGGACGGAGTCCGTTCGGATCAAGGGCAATCATCAGCTCTGTTTCCGTCATGATTAAAAAGGCGTATGCCCCTTTAATCATCGTAAGCGCGTTTTTCACTTTATCTTTTAGCTCTAAATAGCCGCTTCTTTTAATTAAATGAGCAAGAACTTCTGTATCTGACGTTGTTTGAAAGATGCTTCCTTGATTTTCAAGCTGATGCTTCAATCCGGAAGCATTCACTAAATTTCCATTGTGAGCTAATGCGAGACCGCCTTGCTCCGATCGAAAAAGGAACGGCTGGACGTTTTCATAACCGCCTCCTCCAGCCGTCGCATAGCGAACATGGCCAATAGCTCCTGTTCCTTTTAAATTGTCTACCCCATTGGCAAACACTTCTGTGACAAGTCCTTCCCCTTTAAACCCTGTCAGTTTTTCGCCGTCTGTTACGACAATCCCTGCCCCCTCTTGTCCGCGATGCTGAAGGCTGTGCAGACCGTAATAAGTGATTTGAGCAGCGTCCTTATGACCCCATATGCCGAATACACCGCATTCTTCATTTAGCCCCTTTATTTCAGCAAGCATGGGATAGCTCCTTTCCAAGCTTGTTCTAACTCTTCCACTGATGCTTGAATCAATGTTTCTCCATTGCCGTTGACAATTTTAAGAATTCCGCTGTTTGTGACCGTTCCGATAGCTTCAGCTTGAACAATCTTTTCAAACGCCTCTTTGTTTTCCGTTTTTACGGAAACGACGATGCGGGACTGGGATTCGCTGAACAGCCCTGCCAATGCATCACCGTTGATCGTTATTTCCGCCCCAAGGCCCGTTCCGATTAAGCATTCACTTAGCGCAACGGCCAGGCCTCCTTCGGCAACGTCATGAGCCGACTGGACAAGCCCTTCGCGAATGGCAGCTAACAGCTGATCTAAACGTTGCTTCTCTTCTTCCAGGTCAATTTCCGGCGCTTTGCCAAAGATCTTGCCTTCAAGCATTTTTTGCAGTTCACTTCCGGAAAATTCCAGCTTTGTCTCACCGAGCAAATAAACGATGCTGCCCGCCTCTTTAAATGATTGCGTTGTAATATGATCTGTATCTTCAATAAGTCCGACCATCCCGACAACCGGAGTTGGATAAATAGCTGTTCCGTTCGTTTCATTGTACAAGGAAACATTTCCGCCAATGACAGGTGTATTTAAAGCTAAGCACGCTTCGCTCATGCCGTCCACCGCTTTTTCAAGCTGCCAAAAAATCTCCGGTTTTTCCGGACTGCCGAAGTTTAAACAGTCTGTAATAGCGAGCGGCACCGCTCCTGAACATACGATGTTTCTTGCTGCTTCACTAACTGCAATTTTTCCGCCGACTTCTGGATCTAAATATAAATAGCGTGAGTTGCAATCGGTTGTCATCGCCAAAGCTTTTTTCGTCCCTCTGATTCTTAGGACAGCCGCATCAGAACCGGGCGCCACGACAGTGTTCGTCCGCACCATATAATCGTATTGGTCATATACCCACTCCTTGCTGGCTATCGTTGGCTGTTTCAGCAATGCAAGAAGCGTTTCTTTGTAATCGTCAACTTTTGGAACATATGGCGGCATGCTTTGAAACTGGCGATAATATTCAGGTTCTTTAGACGGTTTATAGTAAACAGGCGCATCTTCCGCAAGCGCATCAACAGGAATTTCCGCAACGATTTCTCCTTTATGAATAAGGCGCAGCATCTTGTCATCTGTAACTTTACCAATCGGTGCAGCCTCCAGATCATATTTTTTAAACAGATCAATGATTTCCTGCTCCCGCCCTTTTTTAATTACGAGAAGCATTCTTTCTTGCGATTCGGATAACATCATCTCATAAGGAGTCATTCCTGCTTCCCGCTGAGGAACAAGATCCAAGTTCATTTCAATTCCTGAGCCCGCCTTGCTCGCCATTTCTGCCGATGAGCTTGTAAGCCCCGCTGCTCCCATATCTTGAATGCCGACAAGTGCATCAGATTTGATTACTTCAAGGCAAGCTTCCAAAAGCAGTTTTTCCATGAAAGGATCTCCAACTTGAACAGCCGGACGCTTTTCTTCGGAAGCTTCCGACAATTCTTCGGAAGCAAATGTAGCACCGTGAATGCCGTCTCTTCCGGTTTTGGCTCCGACGTACATCACTGTATTGCCGACACCAGTTGCTTGCCCTTTTTTGATATCTTCATGGTTTATGAGTCCGACACACATCGCATTGACCAGCGGATTCCCTTCATAGGAAGCGTCAAACTGCACTTCTCCTCCAACGGTTGGGATTCCGATACAGTTACCGTATCCGGCAATGCCAGCGACAACTTCTTCAAACAAATATTTGACACGCGGGCTTGTAAGTTCCCCAAAGCGAAGAGAGTTAAGGAGAGCGATTGGTCTGGCTCCCATCGAGAAAACATCGCGAATAATGCCTCCGACTCCTGTTGCTGCACCTTGATACGGTTCGATTGCAGAAGGGTGGTTATGGCTTTCTATTTTAAAGACGACGGCTTGATTGTCGCCGATATCAACAATCCCTGCTCCTTCACCAGGTCCTTGCAGCACACGTTCTCCTTTTGTTGGAAACTTTTTTAATACAGGTTTTGAATTTTTGTAGCTGCAATGCTCTGACCACATAACAGAAAAAATTCCAATTTCCGTGTAATTCGGCAATCGTCCTAATATTTTTTCAATGAGGGCAAACTCCTCATCACTAACTCCCATTTGTTTATAAATTTTGTCGTTTTTTATCATTTCTGGACTTGGTTCAAGAATTTGTGACATGAGCTTCCCTCCAACTTCTTACAATCGATTGAAACAATTTCAACCCGTCTGTATTTCCTAAAAGTTCGCTGACTGCCCGTTCCGGATGCGGCATCATTCCAAGGACATTGCCGCGTTTATTTACGATGCCTGCAATGTTATTTAAGCTTCCGTTCGGATTATCTTGATACGTAAAAACAATTTGCTTGTTTGCGATTAACTCTTCAAGAGTTTTTTCATCACAATAATAATTTCCTTCCCCATGTGCGATCGGAATGGTGATAATTTCGCCTTTATCATATTTGTTCGAAAACATCGTTTCGTTGTTTTCCACCTTTAATTTCACAGGGCGGCAAATAAATTTCAGCTTCTCGTTCCGTCTCATGGCACCCGGAAGAAGACCAGCCTCTAGCAAAATCTGAAACCCGTTGCAAACGCCAAGTACAGGCTTCCCTTCATCTGCAGCTTTCACAACTTCCTTCATGACATTGGCAAAACGGGCAATGGCTCCGCTGCGCAAATAATCGCCGTATGAGAAGCCGCCGGGAAGGAGAATGCCATCGAAGCCACTTAAATCTTGAGCGTCATGCCAAACGTATTCGACTTCCTCTCCCAGTTCGTCTTTAATGGCATGGTACATGTCAACATCACAATTGGAACCCGGAAAAACGATCACGGCAAATTTCACTTGACAGCTACCTCCTCTATTTCATAACGGTAGTCTTCAATCACAGGATTTGCTAAAAGCTTTTTACACATTTCGTCTACAATCTCTTCGACATTTCGATCCGTTTTTCCGATTGCTAGCTCCATGTACTTCCCGATACGAACATCTTCCACTTCGTTGAAATTCATTGAATGTAAAGCATTTTTCACCGCATTTCCTTGAGGATCAAGCACACTTTCACGCAATGTAACATATACTTTTACTCTGTACATGGAACTGTACCTCCTAAACGTTTTAAAATTTCTTTATAAGCATCTGTCAAATTGCCGATATCCCGGCGGAACACATCTTTATCAAGCTTTTCATTTGTATGTTTGTCCCAAAGTCGGCACGTATCAGGGGAAATTTCATCTGCAACAACAAGCGTTCCGTCGTTTAGCAAGCCAAATTCAAGCTTAAAATCTACTAGTCTCACGTTTCTTTCATGAAAATGCTTCAATAAAATATCGTTTACTTTGAAAGCTAATGTTTTTATTTCATCCAGCTGCTCTTTATCCGCAAGCTCTAGTAGTTCAATATGGAAACTGTTAATTAAAGGGTCTCCCAGGTCATCATTTTTATAGAAGAACTCAATGATCGGCTTTTTAATCTCAGTTCCTTCAGCAATGCCCAATCTTTTGGACAAGCTTCCTGCCACAATATTTCGTACAACTACTTCAATCGGAATGATTGTCACCCGTTTGACAAGCTGTTCATTTGACGAAATTTTTTGAACAAAGTGGGTCGGAATGCCGTGTTCATTTAACTTTTCAAACAGCAAACTTGAAATTTCATTGTTTAGCTGTCCTTTGCCTACAATCTCAGCTTTTTTCTCCCCATTAAACGCGGTAGCGGAATCTTTATAATAAACAAGAAAAATGTTGGGATCGTCTGTTTCATAAATTTTTTTCGCTTTTCCTTCGTACAGCAATGAGCGCTTTTGAACGGTCATGATCATGCCTCCTAATGCGGAATATTGGCCTTCCATTTTATGTCAAGGGGCAGGGCAGTTTTTGCGATTTGCCGAGCCCCATTTGGACATCTACTGTTCTAATCCGCAGCGTTTAAAAATGTAATCCACATTTTTCAAATGGTAATTGTAATCGAAGCAGTCATCGATTTCTTCTTTCGAAAGCTTTGTTGTAATTTGTTTTTCCGCTTCGATCAGCTCTCTAAACGGAACTTGGCGCTCCCACGCTTCCATCGCTTTCGGCTGAACTAAATCGTATGCTTCTTCACGTGTCATACCTTTATTGATCAGCGCAAGCAAAACCCGCTGTGAGTAAATCAATCCCAGCGTTTTCTCCATATTGCGCTTCATATTTTCAGGGAAGACCGTCAAGTTTTTCACAATATTGCCAAATCGATTTAACATGTAGTTCAACGCGATCGTAGCATCTGGCAAAATGATGCGCTCTGCCGAAGAATGAGAGATGTCGCGCTCATGCCACAATGGAACATTTTCGTAAGCCGTCAGCATCATTCCGCGAATGACCCTTGCCATTCCTGTCATGTTTTCCGATCCGATCGGATTGCGCTTATGAGGCATCGCAGATGAACCTTTCTGTCCTTTGGCAAAAAACTCCTCCACCTCGCGAGTTTCGCTCTTTTGCAAGCCGCGAATCTCAACTGCAAACTTTTCAATCGATGTAGCAATTAAAGCAAGCGTAGCCATGTACTCGGCATGTCGATCACGCTGCAATGTTTGCGTCGAAATCGGCGCCGGCTTTAAACCGAGTTTTTCACACACATACTGCTCCACGAACGGATCAATGTTGGCATAAGTGCCGACTGCTCCGGAAATTTTGCCGACTTCAATCTCTTCTCTTGCGCGTTTAAACCGCTCTAGATTTCGCTTCATTTCTTCATACCATAGCGCCAATTTCAAACCAAACGTTGTCGGTTCTGCATGCACCCCGTGCGTACGCCCCATCATGACGGTGTATTTATGCTCCAACGCTTTATCTCTTAAAATAGCGATGAAATTTTCCAAGTCTTTTTGTAAAATTTCGTTCGCTTGCTTTAGCAAATAAGATAAAGCGGTATCCACGACATCAGTGGAGGTCAATCCGTAATGCACCCATTTTCGTTCGTCGCCAAGCGTTTCTGATACAGCACGGGTAAACGCCACTACGTCGTGCCTTGTTTCCTCTTCAATTTGCTTAATTCGGTTCACATCAAATGAAGCACGTTCACGCAGTTTTTTTACATCTTCATTCGGGATCACACCAAGCTCCGCCCACGCTTCACATGCTAAAATCTCCACTTCAAGCCAAGCTTTAAAGCGGTTTTCTTCCGTCCAAATCGCGCCCATTTCAGGACGTGTGTATCGTTCAATCATTCCTGCAACCTCCTATTGATCTCTCCGTCTTGTTTATGAATAGCTTGTCAAACATTCCAAATTTGAGTGGATTCGATATATGTCAATAGTTCCTCAATTTCATCACTGAAGAACGTAATATGTCCCATTTTTCTGTTGATTTTTGCCTCCGCTTTTCCATATAAAAATAATTTCCCTTTTTTCAGCAGCTCTTCGTTTTTCAACACAGGCTCTAGATGCTGGCCCAGTATATTCACCATAATTCCTTGATGAATGAGCTTCGTGTTTCCGAGAGGCAATCCGCAAATCGCGCGAATATGCTGTTCAAACTGCGATGTTTCACATAAATTTAATGAATAATGACCTGAATTATGAGGCCGTGGGGCGAGCTCATTTATATAAATTTCATCGTTCGCCACAAACATTTCAACTGCCAGCGTTCCAATCAGCCCAAGCTTCGCCGCCAATGTTTTTGCTGTTTCCTCCGCCTGTTCCTTCAACGAATCAGAAATTCTTGCAGGTACAATGCTTTCGTGCAAAATATTGTTAACATGAATGTTTTCGGCAACAGGCAATGTGCTGACTTCACCTGTCACGCTTCTAGTGACAATAACCGAAATTTCTTTGTCGAATGCGATCCATTTTTCCAATACACAGCGTCCGTTCTTCAACAAAGCTTTTGCTTCTTCTATATCTTCTTCTTGCTTTAGTACAAATTGGCCTTTCCCATCATATCCTCCGCGGCATGTCTTTAAAACACTCGGGATGCCTATGTTGGATACGGCTTGATAAAAATCATCTTCTGATTCAACGACTTCATACGGCGCAACTTTTACACCAGCGTTCGCCACTGCTTCCTTTTCCGTCTGGCGATCTTGTGTAATGGCGAGCAGTCTGCTTCCTTGAGGCAAGTAGGCGTTTTGCTCAAGCCAAGTTAACGCCTCGTAATCAATATTTTCAAATTCATACGTTATACAATCGCTCACCTTCGCAAGCTCTTTGATTGCATCCAAATCATCGTAACGGGCTGTGATTTCAATGTCGCTCACTTGGCCGCATGGAGAATTCGGTGTTGGATCAAGCACCGCCACTCGATATCCCATATTTTTGGCAGCGATAGCCATAAATTTGCCTAGTTGACCGCCTCCAATGATTCCAATTGTACTTTGAGGCAAAAGTTTTTTATACAAGCTGATCACTGCTTTCCATGACGTTTTTTCTTATATATTCTCGCCGTTGTTCAAGCTTTTGCTGAACATCAGCATCATTGATTGACAAAATTTGCGCCGCTAACAGACCAGCGTTCACCGCGCCCGCTTTTCCTATCGCCACTGTTGCAACAGGCACGCCGCCGGGCATTTGCACGATCGAGAGCAGCGAATCCAGTCCGTTTAACGCGTTTGTTTTAACCGGAACTCCGATGACAGGGAGAGTTGTTTTCGCTGCAACCATTCCCGGCAAGTGTGCTGCTCCGCCTGCGCCTGCAATGATCACTTGAATTCCGCGATCCCTGGCAGTGCTTGCATATTGAAACATCCAATCAGGTGTGCGATGGGCAGAAACAACCTTTTTTTCATAAGGAATATTCATCTCATCTAATATTTCACAGGCATGCTTCATCGTTTCCCAATCTGAAGTGCTTCCCATTATCACTCCAACGACAGGATTCATGGCGATGCTCCCCTCTTTATTTTTAATAATAGGTTGCCACCTTCGTTAAAAATCTTGACAATAATTGAAAGGCATAAAAAAAGCCCGCTTCTGCATTTTCCCTGTCAATAAGGGAAAGTAACACAAACCGGGCATAAACAATATGTATGCTCAGTTGAAAAATCTTGCCGATTACTTTCCCTCATAGTCCAACAATTTACGGTTGTTGGGTAGAAACTTTTGGGCCATATTCCCAAGATTATATGAGGTTTTAGTTTTCATATGCTGTTTTCGACTCCATCTTAACAATGAAAAATCATTATGTCAACGATAAAATCGAACATTATTTTTCTTTAAACACCGAATGTTCGGATTTTGACGAACCTTGATCATGATCTGTGCCGTTTCACTGCCTTTTGAAACAAAAGAAAAGGATCAGACAGCATTTCAGTCTGATCCTTCGACTTCTTATTAATTGACAAGAAAGATGAAATAAAGCAGAAATACAATAGATAAACCATACAAAATCGGATGAATCTCTTTTCCTCTTCCTTTCAAAAGCATCGTGATCGGGTAGAAAATAAAGCCGATAGCAATACCGGTTGCGATGCTGTACGTTAATGGCATTGTAATCAAGATTAAAAACGCCGGAACAGCAATTTCAAACTGATCCCATTTTATTTGCCCTAAAGATGATACCATTAAAACTCCGACAATAATGAGCGCTGGAGCCGTAACAGAAGATGTAATAACGCTCAATAGCGGCGAGAAAAATAAAGCTAATAGGAAACATCCTGCCGTTATAATGGAAGCAAAACCTGTCCGCGCGCCTGCCGCAACCCCTGCTGACGATTCTACATAAGAAGTGGTTGAAGATGTTCCTAAAATCGCTCCGACAACTGTTCCCATTGAATCAGATACTAAAGCTCTGCCGATTCGCGGAAGTTTATTGTTTTTCAATAACCCTGCTTGATTGGCAACCGCAACCAGCGTTCCTGCCGTATCAAAAAAGTCAACAAACATAAACGTTAAGATTACGACAAGCATTTGTAAAGAAAAAATATCTCCTAAATGTCCTAAAGCTACTCCAAACGTCGGAGCCAAGCTCGGAATTTCCCCAATAATTTTATCCGGTTTTGGTACAAGGCCAAAAATCATTCCGACAACGGCCGTAATCACCATGCCGTAAAACACGCCGCCTTTCACTTGCCGAACCATTAAAATAATCGTAATAGTTAATCCAAAAATAGATAGAAGAGTATTTCCATTCCGCAAGTCTCCCAAGCCGACAAGAACAGCGTCATCATTAACAATTATGCCTGCATTTTGAAAACCGATAAATGTGATAAACAATCCGATTCCCGCACCGACTGCATGCTTCAGCTCCGGCGGAATGGAATCAATAATTTTTTCCCGCAATCCGCTAAGCGTCAGCAAGACAAGAAAGAGACCTGAAACAAGAACACCTGAAAGGGCTGTTTGCCAAGGGATGCCGTACGTCAAAACGACAGTAAAAGCAAAGAACGCGTTCAATCCCATACCGGGAGCAAGAGCTACCGGATACCGTGCCACAATACCCATGATGAGTGTCCCGATGGCTGCAGCCAACGCGGTCGCAGTGAAGACAGCTCCTTGATCCATTCTCAATTCATTGGGAAAATCAGCAACAGAGCTTAATGAAAGCGTTGCTGGATTGACAAACAAAATATAGGCCATTGAAAGAAATGTTGTAATTCCGCCAATAATTTCCCTGCGGTAATTAGTGCCAAGTTCATCAAATTGAAAATATTTTTTCATTATAAAGTCCTCCTACAATTGGCTGTATAAAAAACTTTAAGCAAAAAAATAAGCGCTCCATTCCAAGGATGCGCTTGACCATGAGGTTGCTGAAAGCCCAATGTGAGAAAGGAAAAGGATCCTCTCCTCCTTCAGCCATCGAACCGTCAACACCTCGTAGTCAAGCTATTTACGGTAGCTTGGTAGAAACTTTCGGGCCATATTCCCGAAATTATACGAGAATGTTTATATTTATTATATAAAAATGATAATTCCGATTTATACAAGTTGGTCAGATTTATTCCCATTCAATTGTTGCCGGCGGCTTGCTTGTAATATCGTAGACAACTCGGTTCACGTGCGGCACTTCATTGACAATCCGCGTAGAGATCACTTCCAGCACTTCCCACGGAATACGAGCCCAATCTGAAGTCATGCCGTCAATTGAAGTGACAGCACGGATTCCAATTGTATGATCGTACGTGCGGGCATCGCCCATCACACCTACGCTGCGGATGTTAGGCAAAACGGTGAAATATTGCCAAATGTCCCGCTCTAATCCGGCTTTTTTAATTTCTTCTCGTAAAATAGCATCGGATTCCCGAACAATCTCTAGCTTTTCTTCCGTTACTTCTCCTAAAACCCGAATGGCTAATCCTGGTCCCGGGAACGGCTGCCGCCAAACGATTTCATCTGGAATACCAAGCTCTGTTCCAAGTGCGCGAACTTCGTCTTTAAAGAGTGTATTCAATGGTTCAATCAGTTGAAATTTCATATCCTCCGGAAGTCCGCCGACATTGTGATGCGATTTGATCGTTTGCGCCGTCTGCGTACCGCTTTCGATAATGTCTGTATAAAGTGTTCCTTGAGCAAGAAACTCAATGCCCTCCAATTTTGCCGCTTCATCATCAAAAACATAGATAAACTCGTTGCCGATGATTTTTCTTTTCTTTTCCGGGTCAGTAACACCCTTCAATTTTTCTAAAAAGCGGTCTTTTGCATCTACTTTAATGACATTCATGTTAAACCCTTCGCTAAACGTCTTCATGACGCTTTCCGCTTCCCCTTTGCGAAGGAGTCCGTGGTCAACAAAAATGCACGTTAATTGATTGCCGATCGCTTTATGGATTAAAACGGCTACAACAGATGAGTCCACCCCGCCGCTTAGCGCGCACAGCACTTTCTTATTTCCGACAGTTTTGCGGATGTTCTCTATTTGCATTTCAATAAAGTTTTCCATCGTCCACGAATTTGTGCACCCACAAATACGGAAAACGAAATTTTTCAATAGGTCGTTCCCAAATTCTGTATGGCGCACTTCGGGATGAAATTGAACCCCGTACATGTTCCGCTCATCATTGCTGATTGCGGCAAATGGACATGATGGGCTAGTGGCGTCTACTTTAAAGCCGTTCGGAATATCGGCCACAAGATCCCCGTGACTCATCCAAACGATTTGATCATCAGGCAAGCCTTCAAACAACGGCGATTTTTCCTTTACTTGTAAAGCTGCTTTCCCATATTCCCGGTGCTTCGCCTTTTCCACTTTTCCCCCGAGCAAATAGGTCATTAATTGCATGCCATAGCAAATTCCGAGCACTGGAACCCCGAGTTCAAAAATCCGCTCGTCGCAGCGAAAAGACTTTTCGTCATATACGCTGTTTGGACCCCCTGACAAAATAATTCCTTTCGGATTCATTTTTTTGATATCTTCTATCGACAGCGTATGCGGATGAAGCTCGCTGTAAACACCAAATTCGCGAATTCTGCGCGTAATTAATTGATTGTATTGGCTGCCGAAATCTAACACTAAGATCATGTCTTGGATGTTCTCCAACGTGTTCACCTCATTATTTTGATGGATCAATATATTGTTTCACATCTGACTTCAAAAAAATAGAATTCTACCGAAAAAAAGGCAGAATTCTAGTACATCTACTAACTTCTGCCTTCATAGTCGGGTTATTTACGGTAACCCGGTAGAGACTCTCGAACCATATTATCGAGGATATACGAAGGAGCTTCCCGCTATGAATTTTTTCTTATCATACCAAGTGATCAAGACCCGGTCAAGAAGTTGTTTTTTTGATTAAATCTTCCCATAATTCTTTCGATTGCTCCCATTCCTTGCTTGGATCATCGCCCCGATACAGCACCCGCTCATAAATGTAAGTTAATTGCGACATACTATTTGTTCCAAACATTTGATCAATCTGTTTTGCATATTCTCTTAACGTTTGCCCGTTTTCCCGTTTGTAGCCGCATCTTTCCAGAGATTTAAGCAAAAGCCTGTATGCTTTCAAAAAATCTTTCTCATCATGATTCCATTTATAGAAGCTAGTCATCCAACTAGTCATCCATTTATTTCTCGTTTTGAAAAGTATTAACACACATGCCGCTATAAACAAGATGAAACCGATGGAGACAATAACAGCTGGTGATAGCGAAAAAGGGAATTTCTTTGGCTGCTTAGCATCATCCGTATCGATTTGTTCTTGACTTTCTTCCTCAAGCGGCTGACTTTGTTCTTGTTCGGCAGCAGATGAATCTTGTTGATTTTCATTTGATTGATGTGCAAATTCCTGCGGATTGGAAAAACCGATCGTCGGTTCAAAAGGGACCCAGCCAATTCCAGAAAAATAAACCTCTACCCACGAATGGGCATTGTTGCTAGTTACTTCATACACTTCCAATCCTTCGCTTGTCGTTTCCACAAACTGCCCAGGGGTATATCCCTTTACCCAGCGCGCCGGAATTCCGACAGACCGAAGAAGAACAACCATAGATGTTGAAAAATTGTCGCAATATCCTTTCTTCGTTTCAAATAAAAACTGATCGACATAATCTTCATCCAATTCCGGGACAGCCACATCATTCGTTTCATATACAAACGGTTCTTTCAAAAAATACTGTTCAACCGCCTTGGCTTTATCATAAAAGTTGTTTTTATCTTTTGTAATCTCCACAGCGAGATTTTTCACGCGTTCCGGAAGGCTTGCAGGAAGCTGCGTATATCGTTCAACCAATTCTTTTGGAGCACCTTCATTCGAGTGAACAGCCTGCAATTTTTCAATTTCAAACAAGGGATAAGAATATTTCAAAGAATAGCTGGAAAGCCGTTCCCCCGATTCATTAAACATTGGGAATATATTCTCCGTAACATGATCGATGCGGTATTGATCAGCATCACTGGAAATTTCCTGCAATCCAAGCGGATAAATAATATGCTGATATGGATATTCGCGCTCAATTTCTACAGTCGAAACAAGCTGTTCCGTTTGAACCTGACTACTCGTCAAGTTTAAATACGGACCGATAAATCCATTTGCAATGGAAAATTGTCTGTCGCTTGTAACCCAGCCTTTTCCTGTATAAACATCTTTTGTTTCAACTCGCCAATAATGCTGTCTTTCTACATACGCCCGAAAAGCAGGTGCATCGTTTGGAATGAACGGACCGCCCAATTGCTCATCATTGGTACCATAACCGATTTTTTTGACAACCGAATTTGACAAATGCTCCCCTTCTCCGTCCTGTTTATACTTCGAAAAATACGGTAAAGGGTCTGGCCATTGGGGGGCCGCTTTCGGAGCGAGCCACCCGATCGCAGCGGAAACGACAATCATTGCCAAAAGCGGCACAATCCATTTCCAATACAAAATAGACCTAAACGGAATTTTCTCCGAAAAAATCATCCTTTCAAAATACAGAAGACCTAAAAGGAAAAATCCAACCACCGCTAACCGTATAATCGCATAAGTTGCATCATATGGCGAAAACGTATCTAATACTGCCACATACGTAATAGTTAAAATTAAAAATAATAAAATTCTTTTTCTCTGAATAATCCAATAGTTTAATAAATAGACAAGCAGCCACAATAATACAAAGAAAAGAAACGTCCGGAATGGAGGAGTCATTCCGCCGAAATACCTTTCGGTGATCAAGTTTAAGTTATAGCGAAGATCATGAATAAATTCTAATATCCATCCTATTTCAAAAACAGAGCCGTTGTAAAACAGCTGATGAATAAAAAAGAAAATATAACATAATTTAACCGGATACGAGATATACCATTTTAGCTGCATAAATGTAAAAAAGAGAGAAATTCCGATAAATATAACGAAAATAACGGTATAGATAGAATCAGTCGAATATTCAAGCGGCCGCAGCCATTCCCACAGCAAAATAAACGATAGCAAATATAAACAAAAGTTAACGATTTGCTGTTTCATTATCGGCTTCCCACCCTTTGCGCTGCATCTCGGAACATGCCGGCGTCAACAGTGCGGACAGTTATCGAATGCCGCCGCAATTTATCTATTAGTTCTTGATCTCTTCTCGGCTTTTCAACCGCTTTTGTCACATGCCAAATGGTGACATGACGCGGCTTCGGAAACGCTAGAAGCTTGTCAATCAAGGAAGGATGTAAATGACTTGTCATAATCATGATAGATGAATGCTGTCCCCATTTGTTCAATTCCTCTAAAAGCTGGTTGATAAACTCGTCCTCACCATCGCAATCCGCTACTGCTAAATGATACAGGATATGCTTCCAATGATGCTCATGATTTGATATAGGAAAAACTTTCTTCGTTTTCCCAACCGAAACTACCCCGAGCTTGGAACCGTTTTTGAGCACTGCTTTAGAGAACGAAGCTGTAAATGAGATAAGCTCTTCAAATGACGATGACTTTGTTCGATCGATGAAACAAACAATTTGTTGGCTATTTAGCTGCTCAAATTCCTTTGTCATGATCGAATGGCGTCTCGCTGTCGCCTTCCAGTCTATCCAAGATAATTTGTCTCCTGGTTCATATTCCCTTACCCCAGCAACAATCGAAACATCTTTTATATATCGTGTTCTAGCAAAACCTGCATCCTTTTCAAGTGAAAGTTGTTGGGGACGGTACTGAAACTCAAAAAATGGCGGATAGACCACAATGTGATTTTTTGCCGAATAAATGCCTTCTCTTTCAATGATTCCAAACAAATCTCCTGTTTTAAATCGCACTGTTTCAAAATGATGGGATCCCCTCGGAAGATTAGATAACGAATATTGGAATGAAAAACGTTTTTTCCACCAAGGAAACAATACAATCTTCGCTGATCCCGAATTTTTCAGCTTTTCAGGAAGGACATCCTCAACGATTCCAAAGAAAAAAGGGAAGGGAAACGGCTGTTCAATTTCGATAGTACAAACAAGCGGTTCGCCTGCTTGAAATTCCGTTTTATTTAATTTGCGCCGAACTCGCAGCTTCTTCAGCGGATAGAGAGCCAACGCAACAGAATAAACAACAAACGGCAGCAATGAATACAATAAAAACCAGCTGACAAACCCTCCTTGAAACATGGCATATGCAAAGGAAGCCGCCACGAGCAATATTAAAAAAGCAAGGTTCCACGCCAGCCGTGTGCCTTTTAGCAAGCCTTTCATTGATTTCACAGCGACCTCACTACAGGCACAGGAATTTCTGCAAGAATATCTTCAATGATTTGTTCAGCTGTTCTCCCTTCATAACGCGCTTCAGATGTCAAAATAACGCGATGGGGCAGGACATGCACGGATAAATATTGAACATCATCGGGGATCACATAATCTCGGGCATGAATAAACGCATACGCCTGAGATGCCTTCATAAGTGCAACAGAACCACGGGGACTGACTCCTAAATAGACGGAATCATGGTTCCGCGTCTTATTTACGATGTCTACAATATAATGTTTAATCGTATCATCTACATATACTTGTTTGATTTCTTCCTGAAGTGTCGTTAATTCGTCTTTGGTGATGACTGACGTTAGTTCATCAAGCGGCTGTCCTTTTTCAGCTCTTGTCAACACTTCTACTTCTTCTGTAACGGAAGGATAGCCCATTTTCAGTTTTAGTAAAAATCGATCCAATTGAGCCTCCGGCAACGGATAAGTTCCTTCATACTCAACGGGATTTTGTGTCGCCATAACGAAAAAAGGTTTTTCAAGCGGCATTGTCACGCCATCAATGGTGACACTTCCTTCCTCCATGCCTTCAAGCAAGGCGGATTGGGTCTTTGGTGAGCTTCGATTTATTTCATCGGCCAAAATAATATTAGCCATAATCGGTCCTGGTCGGTATTCAAATTCAATCGTTTTCGGATTATATATCGATACTCCAGTAACGTCTGAAGGCAGTAAATCAGGTGTAAACTGAATTCTTTTAAAATCAGCCCCAACAGACTTTGCCAATGCCTTCACCATCATCGTTTTTCCAACTCCGGGTACATCTTCGAGAAGCACATGCCCTCCAGCAAGCAATGCCGACAAACTTAAAATGACCAGTTCACTCTTTCCTACAATAACTTTTTCAACATTTTCGACAATTTTTTCTAATTTTGGATGCATCGTCTCCCCTTGCATTTATAGGCCTCCCAATCATCATATCTGCACTTCTAACTCTATTATACAATTGCCTAATAGCAGAAAAAAACGATTCGTTTTCAAACTGTTTAAAATTTATTGTACATTGTTCCGTTTTCTTCTGAGAAAAGAATAAGGGGTAGAAAATTGAGAATTTTCACAAATTTTATGCGGAGTATTCCTAGTTTTCCTGCTTCTAAATGAATGGGATGACGTCATGCTAAATAAAGTAAATGCAAGGGAATGATCGTTAAGAACGCTTGTATAGCATTGCCCAAATTTCTTTTAAAACAGGCATTTGTTCTTTCTCTTCTTCACTTACTTGTTCCCAAATGATTCCTTCCGGCTTTGAATAAGGAGTGTTCGTTTTGATCAATTCTTTTTCTGTAGCAATCCAATCAACCGTCAAATCATACGGATCAATAGGAAAATCGTCTTCTACCAGCTGAATGCTATGAACAGTCGTGACGACAGGAACAGAAGGCTGCCCAAGCTCCCGAATAATGGCATATTCGCGATCAGCATATCCTTCGCCTTTTCCAATTCTGCGCCCGTCCCTATGGACTGCAACCGATCCAACCACGATGAAATCAATAGTTGGCAGCTGATCGAGAGAGATCTCCCTTCCGAACGTATTCATATGTTTCAAGCTGGCGGCTTTTCTCTCTTCTCCTTTTGGCACCCATTCAGGCTTCACCATGATAAAACCGGATTTTAATCTTGGAGTTGGCATAAGAAGAGTCTTTCCATCAATTAGCACTTTCGTCCGAATTGGAAGCTGCGGAGCATCAGGGTTCACCTTTACGACGTTTGCCGATTTATATTCAGGCATCGAAGCAACAATTTTTGCAGCTTGTTCAGCTCCTTTGAAATTTGGAATTCTATTTTTCAGCGGAAACGGAAAGCGTCCAAGCTTCTCTTTTTCAAGCTGAGTCCATATTTTTTCCCTGACGGCCTGTTTATCCATCTTCTAAACCTTCTTCCTGCGCTGTGATTTAACCTTTACAAATAAAAAAGCAGAGCCAATTGACAAACGAAAAGATGATGTTTTCATATTCTATCTTGGGGCTCATAGAACAAGAACAGCGGTATACTCCGGGAATCTAAAATATGTGTCGGAAAATCAAAAGAGCTGCCATTCTTACGATTGCCCAATTTGAAAGCTGAAAGGTAGATACCATTTTGATTCAAGATGGGAGATAATTTTATCAATACTGCCAAGTTCACTTCGTTTTTTTTAAGAGCTCGATTTGGTATTGATGAATCAGCTTATCAAGTTCCTGGCTGATTTTTAACACAACCTCAGATGTATATCCATATTTCTCAGCCAATGAAATCATATATGCTCGTTCATTTTCTATTTTAATAGATAGAATATTCATTTTATTCATTTTTCAGTAACCCCATTTTTTACGAGTTTTAGTAGTATTAATAGTACCATACTCTTACGAATAATGTAAAGATTTGTAATTTATTGAAGAAATTTGCGGAAGAAGGGGGTAAATTCCCCCATTTAAAAAGTATTGGGGTTTATTTTCTCCACCGTGTAGAAAAAAACGTTCCTAGCACAATAAACCCATTGTAAAATTTTTAAAATAGCGTTCACTTAAAAAATCGGATAATTATTTTTGTAAATTTCCTGAATGGATTGTATTTTCTGATGAAAATCCTCTGAAGCAGCCTGAGCGTGCAAGAGGGAGTAGAGTTTATTGGACAAATTGTCATGATTATAAAACTTGCGCTTTATTTCATTTTGACTTCAATGAGCCCTAAGAAAAGATAAATATTGACCGCAGCATGAACATCAAAGAAGCCTTGGCTCGACGATAAATCAAACCCGCCAATTTCTTGCATCCTCTTCAGTCGGTAACGAACAGACCCTAATGAAACATGCATTCTTTCGGTTGTTTTATATAGATGTCCGTTATTTTCAACATACCAATAAAGCGTTTCTAATAAATCTGAGCATGCTTGTCATCGTAGTTTTTTATTTTTTGAAGCATTGTATGTGCAAAGGCTTCCATTTCCGGTAAATTTTCAGAGCATATTAACTCCGCAACCGCTAAAAACTCCTTAAATGCTTTGACTTTCGCATTGCTTTTAGAAAACTTCATAATCTTAATTGTTTTTTCTGCTTCTTTTAATCCTTTTTTCAAATCTGATGCTTGCTGACATAAACTGCTGATCCCCAATTTCATTTCAAAAGGTTTAATCTCGGAGAAAATCTGATCAATTAGCCATTGCCCGCATGAAACTTCAGATGAAAATTGACGGATAAAATCTTCAGGAATAACAGCAATCAGCTAATTGACTTTTGTTGTCATTATGCATGCTAAACCTTGCTGCTTGATCAATTTATTTAAGCTTTCAGCTGCTGCAGTTTTATAATGATTAAGCGAATCTTCAAGCTCTTTTCGATTAAACTCTTGGCTGCTGTCCAGATGAAACAAAAACACATATTGCGGTTGATTAAGATTGTATCCCATTAATTTTAATCGGTAAGTAAGCTCCTCTTCTGAAAATTCCCCCCCTAAAAACGGCGTTCAGCAATTCTCTTTTTAATTCGTTGTTCGTTTTCAAACGCAGAAGTTTCATTTATTATTTGCATAACACAAATGGATGCCGCCTTTTTAATGACGATATAGTCCAATTCCGAAAAGCCTTCTGATTCACGAATTAGTGAAACATAACCAAAAATATTGTTTCTTACAAAAACAGGAGATATTAATTTTTCAAATGTATAGCCTTTTGCTGAAGAAACTTTTATCCGATTCGTATTACATTTTTCTTTTATATCTACTGTTTCCACTTTCTCCCTCACATAATCAGCGCTGTTTAAATAAATTTTTCGAAGCGAATCGCTCGCTTCAATCAACTGACGGTGAGAGTTTTCCAGCAGAAGAGCACAATTCATCTCAACCGCTAAAGTGTTCAATATCCCCTTTAGTCCACACCCATTTAATAGCGAATTTGTCAACTTTTCAATAATCATAAGAGCTTTCTTAAACATTTCTTTCTGTCTTTCTATCCTTATAAAAGCTTTGTCTAGCTCTTGTCCTAAATTTTCCTCTTCATAATAAGGCAGCTCTTTTTCGATTTCTTCTCCCCAATCCTAAAACCGGTTTGGCAATCCAATGACAATGCGGATCACCCTTTCCTTCACACTCAACTTCTTTAAAAATTACTTTTCTACCCAACTGATTGCTCACATATCCGCCTGCAAATCCTATTAGTGTAAAACATACTGGATCAGAAGATAATCCAAAGGTGGCAATATGGTGTTCAGCTTCTTGTGAATGCTTCCAATAGCCTTCTGAATAATAATCTTTTGTTACAGGGTCGATATGCAGCTCTTTAACTGAAATGCCTAAATCAGCCGTTATGCCGTGCATATGCGAACCAGCGATAAACAGTTCTTTCAATGTCAGCGTATGATAAGCATCTTTCCTTCTTAAATGATTTGAAAAATTATTGCCGCAATCCCAGCCATACCGTAATAAAAAACCTTTAGCTCTGTCGAGACCTAAAGCTGAAATTAAATGATTTCGCAAAGTATTTAAGATTGCCCAGATTCAGGCAAAAATTTCATCATTTCGTTGGAGTCTAAAACTTCCCCCATTTCCGTCCCCCTCACCACAAACTATTAGCATTTTTTATCAAAATTATCATAATATTTAATAAATTTTCAGGAAATTTTATATAAGATATCAGTAATGAACAGAATTGATTCTGTTAAAAATGTAAGCGTTAACAAAAAGAGGGGGAGAATAATATGAATAAATTTGAAGAACAAATTTATAATTGCATGAAACCCGTTGAAGAATTGCTGGCTAAAACAACCAATCCACTGCATATTGCGATTCTTGAAAACTTCCGCCGACACGTTCATCTGGAAGGCGCCGGCATGTTCAATGAAATTGTTTCTTCCGATATGATGGTCGATCACCCCGTTTATCGTGTTACTTGGGGAAGCGAGCCTGCTGTTATTGAAGGAAAAGAAGGAGTCCTCAACTTCTATCATATTGCATCAAAATCAGTACTTTGGCATTCTGATGACTTGCTAGCTGTGGCTGATTGGGGAATTGCAGATGAACTGACTTTCCACCAATTAATTAAAGGCCAAGGATTGCTTGATTTAGGATTTGAAGTAGATGATCCGGACAAAATTTATCATTACTCAAGCCGTCAAGTATTTTTATGGCCGTATGATGAAACGGGGAGACTTAAGGGAGAGCATCTTTACGAAGATAAAAGTACAGTAAAAATTGTAGAAGTGGATCCTGCTGACATCATCACACCAGAACGAGTTGCCGAAATCCACCGGGAATGCTTGGCAAAATTAGAAGCAGAAAAACCGCCGAAATATTGGACGCTGGAAGTTATAAAACAACAGCTGGAAGGCAAATGATAAAATGAGCTTTCATGAAGACGAACACACGATCATTCATTTTTTAAGTCTAGTACATCATGAATGAATGCCCGATGCGAGGGAGCTAATATAACTCTCTCGCGTTTTATGCATCTAAACATGGCAAGCTGTCAAATTTATGCCCAATGTAATCAAAGCAAAAAAAGCCGTTAAACATTTCGAATCATAAACTAAACGATTGGAATATCAGCAAATCTATCATTTCCTTTAAGCTATTTCCGCCTTTACAGAAAATATAGAAGCTTCATAAATCCTTTCCAATCATTTTCTTCTGCACAGAAATCAAGCAGCAAACAGCCTAAATATGTTGATAATTCGGGAAATGGGCAAAAAAAATATATTGGCACATACACGTTTTTTATAAAAACATACTAACATTCATGACTGATAATACGGACTGATCTGGATACACAGTTCGTTTTGCTATTTTCCATTTTCCATTCACTTTTCGAATAATATCTTCTCTTTCTCCGAACAATTCCTCGGTTTTTGCTTCTGAACTTCGGCTACGCTTAAATAGAAAATAACTTCTAACCTTATAATCATTAGAGCTAAAGCAAGGCTCAACGACCACATTGCTTATAAAATGCCTCTGCCTTGTAGGCGGGTTTTCAACCCAGGCTGATTTCGTATAAAGTCTTTCGACCTTTATCTCTATGTCCTTTTTCGAATCTGCAAAATAAGTCATTTCAGTATTCAAATTGCTTCCCATTTTGTTATCAACAGTTACCCGCAGGGGCATCGTGTATTGAATATCATCATCAAGCAATTCAAGCCATTCCCGATATTTTCGGTGGTCAAGCAAATAGGCCTCATAATATAAAAATTGAGAAATTTCATATTGAATATCACTATTCATGAGATTTCACCTCTGGCTCTTTCGTAATTAGCTCCAGCCAGTATTTATGCATACTTCTTGCAATATGATCTGTATAGCAAGTTGGGTACGCTTTTCCCGGTCCCGGAAAATTCTCATCCGGATCTAAGTAATCTAATCCCATTAAGTAGTTGAGCATATTGTTGTAGCTGAGATTTCGATCTCTTGCCATTAACCCTTGGCTGGCCTCAACAATGCGAGCCCAATTTTCCGTATCATCCTGTTCAAGAGTACCTGCCGCGCCAAACGTTGCAATAAAGCCTTTGTACGATTTTTCCTTATAATCTTCCGGCAGCGCCTTATCAATCATATACCAAATCCAAATTTCAACTTGATCGGGCCCTAACGGCCGCCATACTCTAAATTGAAGATGATTATACTTTGTTCCTTCTGTTCCGCTGCAAGAGCTTAAGAATGATAGATTTGGAAAAACTCCGCCAACAAAATTTTGAACTCTAGAAAAAATGTCCAATTGTTCTTTATTTAAATTTTTCTCAAACATCGACCACATCGATTCAGGCATACCTTGGTATATGTTATTCGATCTTCCAGTAGCAGATGTAATTACATTAATTCCATGTCCGTTTGACAAAACAACTTGATGTCCATATGATGCATACAAAGGATCGCTCGGTGTAAGCTTCAATTCCACGGCGGATCTATGAGTCGTTTGAACATGGTAAGGATCTGCCGCGAAATTTTCACTTGTCATTTTCCAATTTGCTTTTGCCACCCATCGTTGAGGGACTCCCCTCACTTCCATCCCTCCGTCGCTCCGGCCAAGCATTATATCAAAATACCATTTCATTTCGCCTAAATAATCTTCTAAAGACATAGCGTCAGGATCAAGATTTCCAAAAATCATTCCTTGATAGCTTTCAACACGAGGAACTGGGCGCAGTCCCCACTCGCTTTTATCCATCGATTCCCCAAATACTTTATTCCCTGCAACAACCCCGATCAGTTCACCGTTTAAATTATAAGTCCAGCCATGATAAGGGCATGAAAATGCTTTTTTATTTCCATAATCTTCTGTACACAAACGAACACCCCTATGAGAACAAGAGTTCAAAAATGCGTTGATTTCTCCATTTTTATTTTTCACTAAAATAATCGGGTCATCGACCATCATCCTCGTAACAAAGCTTCCTGGTTCTTTTAATTCCGATTCGTGCGCCAGAAACTGCCATGTTCTGCCGAAAATTCTTTCTTTTTCTAGTTCGTATATTTCCGGATCTGTAACTAACCATTGAGGAAATCGGCCGTTTTCTATATTTTTCTCAACTTCCTTCCAATCTATCGTTCTCATATCCGTTCCCTTCCTCCTTTGGTTATTGGAATATTCGGAATACTATGCCGCCAAACTCCCGGCTTTTGGGCAAGTTAGGTTAGTACAGACCTGTTGTTTATACTAAAGCTTTAGTCTTTCTTTTTTGCTTATACCTAAATACGTATCTTTTATTTTTTCATCTTCCAGCAAATCGCTCGCTTTTCCTTGAATGACAATTTCTCCGCGATCCAATACACAAGCGTGATCTGCAATTTGCAAAGCTGCTTTGACGTTTTGTTCAATTAACAAAATGGTCGTTCCAAATGTTTTTTTCATTTGCTTTAAAATATTCATAATGTCTTTGACAATAAGCGGAGCCAATCCTAAAGACGGTTCATCCAGCATCATTAGTTTTGGCTTCGCCATCAGCCCGCGGCCTATGGCAACCATTTGCTGCTCGCCGCCGCTCAACAATCCGCCCGGTCGATCCAACATTGTTTTTAATTTAGGGAAAAAGTCTAGAACTTGCTCGAAATCCTCCATAACACTTTTTTTGTCATTTTTATATCGGTGATAAGATCCTAACAGCAAATTATCCTTAACAGAAAGATCATCAAAAATTTGTCTTCTTTCCGGGACAAGACAAATGCCTTTTTCAACGATCTTTTCTACTTTACCATAAGAAATTTCTTCATTTTCAAATACAATGGTTCCTGATCTCGGTTTATAAATGCCTGCTATTGTTCCAAGAAGGGTGCTTTTCCCGGCGCCATTTGACCCTACCATCGCAAAGATTTCGCCTTGTTTTATTTCAAAGTGAATCCCTTTCAAAACGTGCAAATATCCGTGGTACGTATGAAGGTTGTCTACTACTAACATTAGATTGCTTCCTCCTCTCCCAAATAGGCTGCAATAACTTTAGGATTGCTTGAAATTTCTTCAGGCGTTCCTTCCGCAATTTTTTTCCCATAGTCAAGAACTACAATTTTATCTGCAATCGACATCACCGTTTCCATATCATGTTCAACAAATAAAAATGTCATCCCTTGTTTTCTCATATTTTTCAGTACATTCACTAGATTGCGGGATTCCTGCGGATTCAGCCCGGCCATCGGTTCATCCAGTAAAATAAATGAAGGCTCTGCAGCTACTGCCCTGGCAATCTCTAATAATCTTTGATTTCCATAAGGCAATGTTTCAGCTCGTTCAAAAGCTAAATCAGCAATACCGACCTGTTCAAGGCATTGCAATGCTTTTTGCATTACCTCTTTTTCTTCTTTATAAACGTTCGGCAATCGCAGGCCTGAGCTTAAAATTCCAGTTTTTAATCTTATATGGCTTCCTGTCATCACATTTTCGATGACGGTCATATTATTAAATACTTGCAAATTTTGAAATGTTCTTGTCATCCCTAGACTTGCAATTTGATAAGGTCTTTTCCCGATGATGGAAACGCCTTTAAAGGTTATTTTTCCACTTGTTGCAGGGATGACACCTGTCACTAAATTAAAAAGGGTTGTTTTGCCGGCGCCATTTGGACCTATTACAGCAACAATTTCCCCTTTTTTCACTTCAAACGAAACATTTTCAACGGCATTTACACCGCCGAATGATTTTGAAAGATTTTCGACTTTTAATAATGTTTCCTCAGTCATGAATATCACTTCCCGTTGACTTCTTTGAAAATGCTGAAACTGGTTTATTTTTAAAGTTTGAAGTGATTCTTTTGATAAAATGAAAGATCGCTTTTGAAATTCCATTTGGCATGTATATTAAAATAACTACAAGCAGCACGCCGAAAAATACAATTTCGAATTCCCCGCTAGCATTGGGAATAATTTTCGGTACAATATCTTTCAACAATTCTCCTAAAAATACATATATCGCTGCTCCGATCAATCCGCCCCAAATATTCCCTATCCCACCGATGACAACCATTATTAAAAAGTAGATAGATGTCATCATTTCAAACAATTGAGGATTTATAAAGGTGACATAGTGTGCGTATAAGCTTCCAGCAATTGAAGCATAAACGGCGCTTAATACAAAAATTTGCAATTTATATTTATTAATATTTATACCAATTGCTTCCGAAGCAATTTCGCTGCCATGGATAGACATTAAAGCTCTTCCGACTCTTGATTGAACAATATTGCGCGCAAAGAAAATTCCTAAAAAGACAAAGATCCAAATTAAGAAGTAAAATTGAAAATCTGTTGAAAATGAAATGCCGAATAAGCTTAAAGGAGGTATGCCAAAAAACCCGTTTAATCCTCCAGTTATTGTTTTCCACTCTTTAAAAAATGTAAATATGATCACTCCAAATCCAAGAGTGGCTAAGGCTAAATAATGCCCTTTTAGTTTAAATACTGGAATACCAATGATTAAAGAAACGAGTGATGCAATAATCGCCCCAACTAAAATTCCTATCCAGGAAGGCATCTGCAATGTAGCCGTAAAATATGCAGAGGTATAGGCACCAATACCGTAAAAAGCTGCATGCCCGAGGGAAATTTGCCCTGCATATCCGATTAATAGCGTCAGTCCAGTCGTAACCAATGAGTAAAAACCGATCATAATGAAAGTACTTAAAATATAATTATTTGATTGAAAAATAAAAGGAAGAAGCATAATAACGACAAAAAAGATAAGAGGACCTTTCAAACTCCTGTTGTATATTTTCGTTAAATTGTTATCCATTTTTTCCTCTCCTCTAAACACGTTTTCCTGATACTTTCGAGAACAATCCATTTGGCATGAAGAATAATACGATTAAAAGAAGAGTGAAGCTAATGGCATCTTTATATCCTGAAGATAAATATCCTTCCGTAAAAGATTCTAATATTCCGATTAAAAATGCTCCGGCAATAGCAGCAGGTGCATTTGACAACCCTCCAATTACTGCAGCAATAAATGCTTTTAAGCCAATCATGATTCCCATATCATACGAAGCACCCGAAATGGGGGCAATCACTATTCCTGCGAGCGCTCCAAGACCAGCACTAATGGATACTGCCCAAAACGACATTTTTTGGGGGCTGATTCCCATTAGCCTTGCTGCAAAACGATTGACAACACAAGCTGTTACCGCTTTTCCTAAGTAGGTTTTATTAAAAAAGTAGTAAAGGACAGCTAAACTTAATAAGGAAATGCCGATAGCCCATAAGCTTTGCGGCTGAATGGTAGCATCCAAAAAATTGATATTCTGATTTCCAGAGAAAGGACGCAGCGCCAAAGGCTGAGTTCCCCAAATTAAAATGCTAATTCCCCGAAATACAAAAGCTGCACCTATCGTAATAATAAGAAGTGTTGCGGTTGATGAATTTCTTGCAGGATAAATTGCCAACCTTTCGAACAAACCACCGATAATCGTGACTATGACAACACTTACTGCTATTGCAATAATTAATGGAAAGCCCATATTGACAAACGAAATACAAGTAAGTGCACCCAGCATGGCAAAATCGCCTTGTGCTAAATTTAAAAGGCCGGTTATGTTGTAAATAATGACAAATCCAATAGCAATCAGTGCATAGATGCTTCCAATGGTCAGTCCAGAAAAAATTAACTGAATAAATTGGCTGGTCAGTTCCATTCCCACACTTCCCTTCTATTTTTGGTCTTTAGGGATCTTCCCCGTACTTTTAATCGTTGAAGATCCCTTTACAGCATTATTCTGCAATGACAAATTTGCCGTCTTTGATTTGAACCATAACTAAGCTGCTTTCATCAAGGCCAGTATGATTATCTTTCGAAAAATTGAATATTCCGGAAATTCCAACAAAATTTTTCGTATTTTCGAGCTGTTCTCTAATTTTTTCTTTGTCAGTTCCGGCTTTTTCAATTGCATTCACTAATAAATAGAATGCGTCCCAAGTATGGCCTCCAAACGTATTTGCGTCGTAGTTGAATTTTGCTTTAAAATCCTCTTTATACTTAATAAGTGTTTCTTTTTGCGGATCATTATCCGGCAATTGTTCAGCGACAATTAAACGCCCTGCAGGAAAAATAACTCCTTCCGCTGCTTCTCCGGTTAACTCAATAAACTCTTTAGTACCAATTCCCTGACTTTCAATAATGGGAAGTTTCATTCCTAATTGATGGAGATTTTTCGTAATAACTGAAGACTCCTGAGCAGTTCCCCAAACGATAATTGCCTGTGGATTTGATTTCTTTACGCGAGTCAGCATCGCTTTCGCATCATCAACAGTTGCTTCAAATTCCTCTTCAATAACAGCTTCAATGCCGTATTCACCTTTCAGGCGATTAAATTCTTCATGAGCACTTGTGCCGTATTGGTTGGCAACATTCAGCCAGGCAATTTTCGTTAAATTTTTTTCTTTCAAATAGGCTAAAATTTTAGGAATTACTACATCATCACTTTGTGTCGTTTTGAAGATCCAGTCCCGTGAAGAATTATCATCAGGTTTTACAATTTGTTTACTTGTAGCTGATGCAATGAATGGAGTTTTTGACTTTTCCGCAAGCGGCACCATTGCTAAAGCATTTCCGCTTAGCGTACCCCCAACAACAGCCAATACTTTATCCTGCTCAATTAATTTTTTCATAGACAGCACGGCTTCATTTTGATCGGACTTATCATCATAGGCAATCAGCTCTATTTTCTTTCCATCTATTCCATCGTTTTCATTTACTTGCTCCACCAGCATTTTTACCGTTTCCATCTGTGATTTTCCTAAAGGAGCACCGCCGCCCGAAGCTGAATAAATAGCACCAATTTTAATGACATCGGAACCACCGGAATCATTATTTTTTCCACCGGCGCTTTCAGAATTTCCGCATGCTGCCAGCATAGAGAGAAATAACATCAAAATGATCAACGAAACAAATTTTTTCAACGTAACCCCCTCCTTTATTTTTGGCAAAATTCCTTAAAAGCTTTATCTTTCTTAGTGACAACGCTTTCATATTAGTGAAATCAGAGGACCACCCCTTTCCTTTGACCAACAAATCATCAATAATATTATATATGATTTAAGATATGGTTTCAAATATTCCGAAAATTACTTCTATTTGTTTTTTTGCTAGCTTTTATTCGTTTTTTTATAACGGAATTAAAAATATTTTGGAATCAGTTTGATATCAATCGATTTTTAAATATATAAACATTTTTAAAAATATCTTTTATTTATTCATTCGCCTTATTTTTTTAATAAGCAACTTCTAAAATTTTTAATATATCTTGTTTAGTTACTTCTCTTGGATTCGCTAATATGCTTAATTCCTCATTTAAAGTAGCATCAGCTAAAATGTCAAACTGCTCTCGTTTAACTCCTAATTTACTTAGAGACGGTATTTGAACTTTTTCAGACAAATTTCTCACAGCCTCAATAGCTTGTTTAGTTGCTTTAAAGTCCGATAAATCTTCAACAGGCAAACCCATTGCCTTTGCGACATTCTTAAATCTCTTTTGTACATTTTCATCTTTCGCATTAAAATCCATGACATATGGCAAAGTACAAGCATTTGCTACCCCATGAGGTAATCCACAATAGACACTTAACGGGTGAGCTATTGCATGAACTAAACCTAATAATGCAGAGTTAAATGCAAATCCAGCAAGCATGCTTCCGAGTAACATGTTTGTCCGTGCTTCGATGTTTTTCCCATTATTAAATGCCTTTTCCAGATTGCTATAAATAAGTTCAATTGCTTTTAAAGCGTTGATATCTGTTGGAATAGAATGAAACTTTGATACATATGCTTCAATTCCGTGAGTTAAAGCATCCATACCTGTTGATGCAGTAATATTGGGTGGCAATGCTATTGTAAGTTCAGGATCTACTAGCGCAACATCTGCACCACAATTTCGTCCAGCAATTACCATTTTCTTTTTTCTTTTTGTATCAGTTATAACGGTTACCCCAGTAACTTCACTACCCGTACCTGCAGTAGTAGGAATTGCTATTAAAGGTTTTGTTGGACGTTCAACTTTATTCACTCCTTCATACTTAGCGATTGGACCAGGGTTAGAAATAAGTATATTGATTGCTTTAGCTGCATCAATTGAACTACCACCACCTATTGCGATCAATGCGTCAATTTGTTCGTTTTTGGCTAGAAGAGCTCCTTTTTCTAAAATAGTATCAGGAGGATTTGGAAGAACTTGATTAAACTCAATAATATCAACATTAGTTTTCTTAATCTTTGACAATACTTTTTCAACAATTCCTGCTTTTTGTACACCTTGATCATATATACACATTACTCTTTTTACATGAAACTCTGCTAGGACGTCCTGAAGCTTTGAAGCGGCACCCTTACCAAAGATTACTTGACTAGGAATATTAAATTCAAAATTCATCTTCTACACCTCTCCATTCATTTATTTTTAATTTTCATTCAAATCAATCCAAACATGCTTAGTTTGCGTATACATTTCCATCGCTTGAACACCTAATTCACGACCAAACCCACTTTGTTTTGTTCCGCCAAAAGGTGCTGCACTATCTAATAAACTGTAAGTATTAACCCATACAGTTCCTGCTTTAAGACCGCGAGCCATTCTGTGGGCACGTTTTAAATTATTGGTCCAAATACCAGCAGCTAGTCCATAAATGGTATCATTTGCTTTAATTAATGCATCTTCTTCATCTTTAAACTTAATGACTGATACAACAGGGCCGAATATTTCCTCACGTGCAATCGTCATGTCATTTGTAACGTTTTCAAACACTGTTGGAGTAAAATAGTATCCATTTGCCTCTTTATTTAATCTTTTCCCACCTATTGTCAGTCGAGCCCCTTCATCCAATCCAACAGCAACATAATGTTCTATTTTTTTTAAATGTTCTTCTGAAATTTGTGGCCCCATTTCCGTACTCTGATCAAGCGGATTTCCTACACGAATAGAATTAGCTTTTTTTATGAATAGATCCATGAATTTGTCGTAAATTGACTCCTGTACAAATAAACGAGACCCAGCCGCACATACTTGTCCTTGGGCAAAGTAAATTCCAAAAGCAGACATATTTACAGCTTTTTCAAGACTAGCATCATCAAACACAATATTCGGGGATTTTCCACCCAACTCAAGTGAAACTGGTTTTAAATTTTTGCTGGCTGCTTGCATAATTAGTTGACCTGTTTTTGTGGACCCTGTAAATGCAATCTTGTCTACATCTGGATGAGAAGCCAAGGCTTGGCCTGCAGTTTCTCCAAAACCTGTTACAACATTAATTACTCCATCTGGAATTCCGACTTCTTGAAATAGTTTTACTAACTCTAAGATACTCACCGGTGTCTGTTCAGCCGGCTTAATCACAATTGTATTTCCAGCTGCAAGAGCAGGAGCCAATTTCCACATAGTAAGCATAAGCGGAAAATTCCAAGGTACTATAGCTCCAATAACACCTAATGGTTCTCTTAGAGTATAATTGAAACGGTTGTTAGGTGATGCTAGTGTTTCACCTTGAACTTTATTTGCCAAACCTGCATAAAATTCTAAAACATCGATCGTTGCTGGTATTGCAATAGACTTGGTATCACTTATTGGCAATCCATTGTCCTGTGATTCCACTTCAGCAAGAAAATCGGCTTTTTCCCACATTTTTTGCGCAGCCTTATACAATAACCTACCTCGGTCACTGGGGGTCATTTTTGTCCAAGGACCTGATTCAAATGCCTTTCTAGCAGCTCTAACCGCCCGATTGACATCATCTGCACCTGCCTCCGCAACGATAGCGTGTACCTCACCAGATCCGGGATTAACTGATTCAAAAGTCTTTCCAGAAATAGCGTCTACCCATTTCCCATCAATAAAAAGTTGATACTTTTTTACCATAGCTTCTCCCCCTTAATATTTCATTTTCTCAAAATATTTTAGAAATCGCTTTCACAAAATACTTATTTTAATACTATATATAAAATTATATACGATATTGGCTGCAGAAATATTTATTTTACCTGAACAAATTCAACTGAGTACGGAGTACGATCAGTTGAATTTGTTCGAAATTGTTTTATTATGAAAATTTTTGCCGATTTCTGAATGCTTCTGCTGTATTTAATTTGTGTTGGCGGACAAATTCCTCAATTTGGTTGGGCGGAGCCTTTTCTCGAAGCAATCGAATAATTTCTTCGTGCTCTTTAATGGACTCTTTAGAGCGCTTCGGAACGAGTGTGAAGCCATAAGTCCGTATCCGCTTCATCCTCTGCCAAATTTGCTTAATCTGTTCCTCTAAAAAGTTATTGCCGCAGTTTTCATATATTAAGGTGTGGAACTGATAATTTAATTCACTGAATTGCTCTAATTCAAAATCTTGCAGCGACTGTTTCATCTTTTCGTTTAATTCTTCTAATTTTTTGATCGTCTCCTCCTTTATAATATTAGAACTTAAAACAGTCGCGTAGCCTTCTAGCACCGCCAAAACCGAAATGGTTTGCAAATACTCTTTTTCGTTGATATTGCTTACAACTGCTCCGCTATACGGCTTATATTGAATTAAGCCTTCTGCTTCCAATTGGCGGATCGCTTCTCTGACAGGGATGCTGCTTAAATTCAGCTCTTTTGCAATTTGATCGATTACTATTCGATATCCAGGCCCGTAAGCACCATTTTCAATTCGTGAAAGAATATAATCATATGCAATTTGTGTTTTATTTTTTACCTTCTGTTCCATACTTATATCATATATTAAAGAATATATACTAACAAGCAAAACGAGTTAGCTTTCTATTATTGCTGAGCCGAAATCGTTTCGGCTTTTTTTGATTTACCAAACTGAGGAATGTGATGATCTCCAATCGCCACATGAATTACTTGAACCTCTGTATAAAAATCAAAACTATAATGTCCGCCCTCTCGGCCAATACCGCTATATTTCGTTCCGCCAAACGGGATTCTTAAATCCCTGACGTTTTGCGAGTTTACCCAAGCCATTCCGCTTTCAATCGATTGGACAATTCGGTGTCCGCGCTTCAAATTGTTCGTCCATACATAAGCAGCCAGCCCATATTTTACATCATTAGCCATTTTTATGACTTCTTCTTCAGTCTCAAATGGTATAACTGCCATGACAGGTCCGAATATTTCCTCTTGAGCAACTTTCATACCGTTATGGCAATTCAGAAGAAGTGTCGGTGGAACAAAGTTGCCATTTTTCAATGATTGCGGAACGTTTCCTGAAAACACTTCTGCCCCTTCTTTTTTGGCTATTTCAATGTAATTTAAAACGGTTTCCCAATGTTTTTTGTGAATTAGCGGCCCTAGTTCTGTCGAAGAATCCAATGGATCCCCTACCGAGATATTTTGCACACGCTCTTTCAGCCGTTCAACAAAGGAATCATAAATCGATTTTTCCAAAAACAACCGCGAATTGGCTGTACAGCGCTCCCCGTTAAGAGAAAATACTCCCCAAACGACAGCATCCAAGGCTTTTTCCAAATCAGCATCGGCAAAGATAATTGCAGGAGATTTTCCTCCTAGCTCCATAGAGGTTTTTTTCAACGTATCTGCGCTATTTTTTATTATTTCGGCACCTGTTGTCGTCTCGCCCGTAAAGGAAATAAGCCGGACATCAGAATGTCTCACGAGGGACGCGCCAGCTGTTTCCCCAAAGCCGTGAACGATATTAAAAACTCCCTCTGGCAGTCCCGCTTCATGAATAATTTCAGCCAGCTTGTTAGCAGTCAGCGGCGACCATTCAGCAGGTTTTAAGACAACCGTATTACCTGTTGCCAACGCCGGAGCCACTTTCCATGTTTCCAGCATGAACGGAGTGTTCCATGGCGTAATTAAACCTGCCACCCCAATTGGCTTGTAAATAGTATAATTAATAAAATCTCCGTCTACTTTATACGCTTCTCCTACCATGCGGCTTTTAACCATTTGTGCATAAAATCGAAAGTTTTCAGCTGCACGGGATGCTTGCTTTTTCGTTTGACTGATTGGCAATCCTGTATCTAGAGATTCCAAATAAGCAATTTCTCCCGCATTTTCTTCAATTAATGCAGCAATTCGTAAAATATACTTCATTCTTTCATCTACCGACATTGTTCCCCAAGGGCCGTCAGCAAAAGCTTTTTTGGCAGCTTTTACTGCTAAGTCAATATCTTCTGCAAATCCTTCCGCTACCTCATTGATTACTTCATTATTAAAGGGATTAATATTCTCAAAGCTTTTCCCTGCAACTCCCTCTACAAACTTGCCATTGATATAATGAAGAACTTTCCCAACTTTATATGTGGTCATTTCGATTCCTCCAAGTATGCAATTAATTTTTGTAGCGCTGATGAATGTTATTATATTTGTACGTTCCAAATTCACTAAATTCATATAGTTCTAAAGACAATGCAAGATATCTCCTTTTGAAAAGGATCGAAAAATGATCTTTCATCACTGCAAAGATCTCATCACAAACTGCTTTTTTATCCTCTTCAGTACGCCCAGCGCCAATCTTTAGCGTACCGTGGACAAAGGCATCATCCTCAGAGCCGTCAGCCACACAATAATCTTTCAATTCAATGGCTCTAGATCTCACGCCTCCAATTGGAAATATATCGCTTTTGGAAATCAGCACATCATTAACTTTTTTCAGCAGCTCTGGAATTTTTGCCTCTTTTTTGATATTGTCGGTATATTCTAAAATAAAATGCGGCATAACGTCAGCTCTCCTTTAAAGTGTTGGTGACGGAGAAAAGATTCTGAATGACAGCTTCATATAATTCGATTAATTAAACGTCCAATCCCTTCTATTTCTGTAATCACTTCATCGCCAACATTAACATTGACCGCTCCTTTAGGTGTTCCTGTGAGAATTATGTCCCCGTAATTTAAGGTCATAAAGCTAGTTAAATACTCGATTAACATAGGGATTGTAAAAATCATATCTTTTGTATTTCCTTCCTGCACTAACGCTCCATTAACGTAAGTCCGAAGGACCAAGTTCATCGGATCTGGTATATCTTCTTTATCGACAAGCCAAGGGCCTATCGGGGTAAATGCATCGCGATTTTTCACGCGCAAATTCGGCCGGTAATAGTTCTCTAAATAATCCCTGACAGCGTAGTCATTTGCAACCGTATATCCTAAGACGTATTCATACGCTTCACTAGCCTTGACATTACGCGCCATTTTTCCGATTACCACTGCCAGTTCACATTCATAGTGCATAAAATCTACATCAGGAGGACGTTTCGTTTCAGATCGATGCCCAACAATCGTATTCGGTCCCTTTAGAAACACAAGCGGTTCAGTTGGTGCATGAAATGACAGCTCTTTAGCATGATCTGCATAATTCAAACCTAATGCAAAAACAGTCCGCGGGCTTACAGGCGGAAGCCAGACTACGTCCTTTTCTGTCACTTTACGATGATCATTCAGTTGAAGGAAGCCGTTATCTTCAATTGCTTCATAAATAGTGCCGTTCATAGCAACTCTAGCTCGTTTCATCGCACAGCCCCCTTCACATAATCCGCTTCATGAACAATTGTATTTTCTAGACTGCCTACACCTTCAATTTCAATACGAACATGGTCTCCTGCCTTTACTAAAGGCGCTTGCTCAGGAACACCTGTCAGTAGCACATCTCCTGGATAAAGCGTCATAAATTCTGTTATATCAGCCAGCAGCCGAGCAACTGGCCGGATGAAATTTTTCGTGTTATTTTTTTGTGCAAGCTTTCCATTGACAAAAACGCGAATGTCCAATGAATCAGGATCAACTATCGATTCCTTTTTGATGATCCACGGACCAACCGGATTAAATCCATCTCTTGCCCGCTCCCTAATCGCCGGACGATAAATGTTTTCGTGCGGAATTGCTACATCATTCACAACTGTATATCCAGCAACATATTGAAAGGCTTCTTCTTCCTTTACTTTAGTGGCAGTACGCCCAATGACCACGCCGAGTGCTGCCCCTACTTCTAATTCGTCTGCATCCTTAGGCAATGGTATGGGGCTCCTGTAGCCACTTAATGTGTTAATCGGTTTTATATATAAAATTGGCGCTTTCGGTGGTTCGTTATATGGTGAATGTGTCATTTGCTCACGATATCGATGAAAGGCGCCCTGATAATTCAAAAGGACACCGTAAATCGTACCTGAAACCGGAGGCTCCCAAGAAAGCTGATTGACGTGATATTGAGTTCCATTTAAAAAAATTGAATTGTTTTCTGGATCCACTTCGGCTTTCGTTATATTTGGCATTCCAAAAATTTTCACTACTGCATTGCCCATCCAATTCACTCCTTAGCAGGCGCAATACATCAGCCCTTTTTAGCTTGCCTTAATTTTTTACTTTCTCTAAAAGACCATATTTTTGCAGCGTTTGCCGAATTCTATCTTGAAGCTCCTCCGCAGGCAAATCAAGAGGCAATCTTAATTTCGGCGTGATTTTTCCCATCATTCCAAGCGCCGCCTTTACAGGTCCCGGATTTGTCTCGGCAAATAAAATATCGTTTAATTCCATTAACTCGAAATGGAGGTCCTGAGCTCTCTTTATATCGCCTTCAAACCAAGCGTCATGCAATTCCGCAACTTTTGCCGGTTCCACATTAGCCGTTGCACTAATGGAACCTGCCCCCCCGATTGCTAGCATTGGATAGCATAAAAGCTCGATTCCTGAAAATAGTAAAAAATCTCTTCCGCAATGAAGCAGCACCCGATTCACATGCTCAAAATCTTTATTGGATTCTTTTGCACCGATAATGTTCGGGCAATCCTCCACTAAACGAGCCATTGTTTTGACCTCTAAATTTACAGCTGTTCTCCCTGGGATGTTGTAGATAATGATCGGAATATCTACAGAATCAGCTACTGCTTTAAAATGCTTATACAACGCATGCTGGGACGGCCTATTATAATACGGAACAATGACCATCGCAGCATCTGCGCCAATTTCTTGTGCAAATTTCGTTAGTTCAAGTGTTTCATCATGATTAGTCGATCCTGTTGCCGGAACAAACGGGACTCGGCCATTCACTGTTTTTTTCGCCAGCTCCATTACCTGCTTGCGTTCCTCCGTTGTTAATGAACTGGGTTCGCCAGAAGTTCCTGTCACTGAGATCCCATGGCTGCCGCTTTCAATTTGCCAGTTGATTAAATTTTTCATCGTTTCAAAATGAATATTGCCTTCCGCATCAAATGGAGTAACAACAGGAGCAATCGATCCTCTTAATCTTTGCTTTATTTCGTTATAAGACATATATAAGCAACCTCCTGAACAAAATGATTATTATCTGAATATTTCAAATCTCATTAATTTATTTTTATTATATATATAATCATATATGATTTCAACTATAAATTATTATATGACTGTTCGGCTAAAAAGATCATAAGCAGCAGCAACTGGTCGATCAAGCAATTGTTCTATGAACCTCAATTGGACATTATTTTTTTCTGCTATTCTATCCAATCCGTCAATAACACCCTCAAATAAGTAAGGTTTTAATGTTTTGTTCGTTATATGGCATAAACCGTTGTAAAATGTCTCATTGAGATTTATTTGGATTTTATAAATTCCCGGTTTAGGCAGGAAATAATCATGATCGATTTGCGCTTTAAAAATAAAATTGTTGTCAGCATCGCCTCGTTCCATCGATTTGACTAAACATGAAACACGATAATAATCCCCAAGATAATGAGGTATTTCATTTACAAGGCCTGACTCTAGCAGCTTCCGAATCATGGAGGAGCTTATTTTTTCTTGTTTATATTGGATTTTCGGTATAGTCGTCACATCAAAAAATCCCGTTCCAACGTTTTTCAGCTTCTCCATATTCCCTTTTCCTTTAAAACCATACGTAAAGTCGAAGCCGGCAACGACATGTTTGCACATCAAGCCTTTTAAGTATTGATTCACAAAGTCTTGATCGGATAATTCAGAAAAATTTTTATCGAATTTTACAATATACAGTTTCTCTACCCCTAATTGTGAAAAGATTTCCATTTTGGAAGGAAGCGGCGACAGATAGGAGATAACTTTTCTATCCGTTTCAATGACTTGACTTGGATGTGGAAAAAATGTCATCACGGCAAATGTTAGTTTTTTTACTTGCGCGATTTCTTTCGCTTTTTCAATGATTTTCTTATGTCCTAAATGCACTCCATCAAAGAAGCCGACTGCCATGACACACGGCTCGGGCTTGCATTCCGCTAATACTTTGGAATTGTTAATATAAACGACTTCCATCCATTCACCCCGCGTTGGCATGACTAGCCAAATTTCTATATTTTCCTTCAAAAAATAACAATGGGTCACCATCCTTCATATAAATGTCAGTCACCTTTCCAATGTATAAAGTGTGGTCGCCGGCAACATGTGTATTGTATACGTCACATAAAATATTTGCTAACGAATTGGGCAGCACTGGTTGATCACCGACCCAATCAAAAGTAACATTTTGTTTCTCTTTTAATTGGCCGGCAAAAAGCATCGATAAATCTTGTTGTTCTTCAGACAAAATATTTACTGTAAATTTTCCTGTCTGCTTAATGATTTCATTCATTTTTGCTTTTTCTCCAATTGAAATGAGAATTAGTTTAGGATCTAAAGAGACAGACATAAATGCATTTGCCGTCATTCCGCGTACTTCCCCATTTAGGGCAGTCGTAATAACAGTGACTCCTGTCGCAAACTTCCCCATTGCATTTCGAAACGTGCGATCATCCATGTTACACACCTCTTTTTACGCTTTTTTATACTTGCCGATTTATCACGACTAATTTTAGCTCCGTCATTTCTTCAATCGCATATTTAATTCCTTCTCTCCCCATTCCGCTCTCTTTCACTCCGCCGTATGGCATATGATCGACTCGGAACGTTGGGATATCATTAATCATTACACCGCCTACTTTTAGCTCTTCAGCCGCATATAAAGCATGGTGGATATTTTTTGTATAAATCCCTGCCTGCAGTCCATACCGAGAATCATTTACATACTCAACAGCCTGTTCAATCGATGAAACCTTTTCGATTAACACTACAGGGCCGAAAATTTCTTGACAGGAAACTTTCATATCAGGTTTTGTGTTGAGTAAAACCGTCGGTTCGACAATATTTCCCTTCGCATTTCCCCCTGTTGCAACTATTGCACCTGTTTTTTTAGCTTCTTCGATCCAGCTGATGACACGGATTACATCATGTTCGGAAATCAGCGCTGAAACATCTGTTTGAAAATCCAGCGGATCTCCTGTTGTCAGCTTTTCCGTTTCTTTCACAAATGCATTGACAAACTCATCATATACATGTTCATGTACGTAAATTCTTTGCAGCGAGATGCATACTTGCCCTTGGTTAGAAAAAGCCCCTTTAACACATCTTGGAATGATGCTTTTAACATCAATTCCTTCATCTACGATCAAAGCCGAGTTGGAACCTAACTCAAGCGTGACGCGTTTCAAGCCTGCTTTATTTCTGATCTCTTTTCCGACTTGCGGGCTTCCTGTAAACGTAATCATTTTAACCCGCTCATCTTCTACGATTTTTTTGCCAACGATGCTGCCGCTTCCTGTTACAACATTTAATGCACCATCAGGCAGTCCTGCTTCCTGCAATAATTCAGCTATAAAGAAAGCAGATAACGGTGTTTGGGAGGCCGGCTTTAAGACAATCGTATTTCCGGAGGCAATGGCCGGTCCTACTTTATGCGCAACTAGATTCATTGGAAAATTAAACGGAGTGATAGCTCCTATTACACCGATCGGTTCACGAACCGTATAAGCAGTCCGATTTTCCCCGCCGGGCGCCGCATCTAATGATAGTGCCTCACCATGAATTCTTTTTGCCTCTTCAGCCGAAAATTTGTATGTTTGAATGGTTCTTTGCACTTCCTCTAATGCTGTTTTGATTGGCTTCGCCGCCTCTTTTGCAATAATTTCTGCCGCTTCCTCTTTCCTCTTATCTAAAAGCATCACCAGTTTTTCCAAAATATGTCCGCGTTCATGCTTTGGCATTTTCGCCATTTTCAGAAAGGCGTTATGTGCGGCTTCGATCGCTTTTTCAACGTCAGCTTCTGAAGCAATTGGAATTTCTGCAATTACTTTTTTATCATATGGAGAGGAAAGAGGAGCATAATGTTCTGCTCCTACCCAACTTCCATTAATAAACAATTTTCTTTTCATCGTTACCTCTCTTTTCTTACTTAAAATTAAATGACAAAATCAGGTTTTAGCTTTTGCACACTTGGCTCTTTTAGTTCAACTAACTCTCCGCTATGAATATCAAATACTTGTGATGCTTCATTAAACCAGCAGTCCGGTGCTTCATGCCCCCAAAATGTTTGGCGTCTTGGATCATTTATATCCCAGCGAATCGGCAGAAAATCCGGATCGCTTGTCAAGTAATCTCCATTGTATAATTCAATTCGATGTCCATCTGGATCACGCAAATAGAGGAAAAATGCGTTTGAAAGTCCATGGCGTCCAGGGCCTCTTTCTATATTTTTCGCATATCCCATAGCCGCTAACACATCACAGGCATGAATGAGACTAAGTTGATCCGACAGCCAAAAGCCGATATGGTGAAGACGAGGGCCGTTTCCATTCATAAACGCCAAATCATGCACATTAGGTTTTCGATGCAGCCATGCAGCCCATAATTCATTATTCTCTGTTTCGGTATACTCAGAGCACGCAAACCCCAGCTCTTTTACGTAAAAGTCATATGCTTTTTGTACATCCGGCACCATGCAATTAAAGTGGTCAATTCGCTGTATTCTTGCTCCTTTATATAAGTCATATCTTTGCAGCAGCCTTTCGACCGTGTCCATTCTGGCAAAAAACTCAACTGGAAGACCTGAAATATCCTGCACACGGAAAGCCCTTTCAACTGCATGCTGATTTTCTATCCATTTTGGATTCATATTTTTTTGTTGAAAATAGTCATATAATTTGTTTAAATCCTCATCGGAATAAACCTTGTAACTGATCGCTTCCACACCAGGCTGCTCTGCTTTTTTCAACACCAGGCTGTGATGATTATGTTCCTCATACCCTCTGAGATATAAATGGTTTTCATCAGCCTCTGTCACAACGAACCCTAAAGCGTTTTCATAAAAATCGCGTGAAGCCTCCAAATTTGTCACCAACAGTACCGCCCTTGCACAACGAATAATATTAAAATCTACCATCTTGAAAGTCCCTCCCTATTAAATTCCCCCGAGAATAGAAAATTTTCAGAAAAATATAGTTTGCTAGAATCATATATGATATTGTATATTAAGTCAAGTTCAACTCGCTATGCTGTCATGATCACTTTCACAATTAACGTGTGGCACCTTCATTTATTATTTGTTAAACAGTTGTTACTTTTGTAGTTCCTAAAAATTCACGAACCAAGTCTTTGAAATAATCTTTTTCGTACCCGTCAAAATAAACCATACCCATGCGGACCGGATCTCCAAAGAAATAATATTCATAATGAGTTTGACGGCTTCCAAATGCACTCATTGTAATATCCCAAGCTAAACGGAACAACTGAACGCGCTCATATCCATCAATATTTGCTCCTTGCATCGCTCTTCTGACAATATCGCCGATTTCTTCATTATTAAAATCAGCTTCTGTCGGAATGGCCATTAATCCAGAAGCGCCAAGAATCCTTAAGATTTCCACTAAACGAGGGTAAATTCTTGGGTACCAATTTCGAGCAGCATCAAGCGCAGCAAAATCCGGCGTCATTGTTCCCCATTTATCAAGCTTTGCATTATGCTCTGCACGATATAAATGACTGCGCATTGTCTCAAGAGTCAGCATAATTTCTGTTCCTTTATCTTTTACATGCTGAAACTGTTCAATTCCAATAGCCTCCATAATTAAAAGGACAACTCCAAGTATAAATTCAGTTTTCACTACATTTTTGGCAACTACTTGATGCGACATGTGGACAACGGCATTCGTCTCACGGAAGGTTCGGTTGCAAATGGAAGAATTGCCGCAGACAAATACCCGTTCCCAAGGAACGAAAACGTTTTCAAATGAAACAATAGCATCTCCTTCTTCAAATCGCGACCCGAGCGGATGATCCCAATGACTTTTTCCATAGTCAAAGGCTTCGCGGCAAATAAATTTTACGCCTGGAGTATTATTTGGAATTGCAAAAGCTAATGAATACGGGTCATCCCCTTCACTTGATTTTTTAACTGTTGAAGGAAAAACTAATATTTCATCCGTTATGCCGCCTTGCGTAGCCAACAAACGAATCCCATCAACAATAATTCCATCTTTATTTTTCTCGACTAAATGCAAGGAAACATTTGCATCCTTTTGCTCATGCTGAGCTTTAGAGCGATTAATCTGCGGATGTATAAGGGTATGTGTTAAAGAAATATCGTTTTCTCTCGCATATTCATAATATTTTCTTGCGTTCTCCGCATACATTGGATCATCTTCTGCGAACAGATCATTCGCTATTCCCATTGCCATCACTTCAGCATTTAAATAATCCGGAGACCGCCCCATCATTCCGGCGGAAGTTCGAGCCCATTCCTGTATTGCTTTGCGTCTTGCAATCAGTTCTTCTTTTGTAGTAGGCTGCATAAATGTTATACCGACTTTTTCTCCTGTTGTTGGTGAAGTATACAGCATCTTATCAGCTTTTTCATATTGAAGATCGTAAAGTTTTGCCATTGATTGAATCACATTTTTCAATGCAGGATGCTCCGTTACGTCATCTACTTTCTCCCCATGAATGTAAACGCTGCTTTTCGCTTTCTTCAAACGCTCAATATACTCTTTGCCAGTTTTTGCAGGCATCTTCATTCCCCCTTAAATAGATTTTTTCATCCACAATTCGATTTACTTTTTTGAATCTTCAAAAATAATATAACATATGATATCATATATGAAAAATATGAAAAAAATTGGTTTTGTATATAAAAAAAATATACACGGTGATCAGATTGATTGACATTAAACAGCTGAAATATTTTGCAGCGATTGTCGAGGAAGGACAAATTACACGCGCGGCGAAAAAGCTGCATATGGCGCAGCCGCCTTTAAGTCATCAGTTGAAGCAATTGGAGGAAACGCTTGGAGTCATTTTATTAGAACGGAACGGAAAAAAACTTGAATTAACGGAATCCGGGAAAATTTTCTACAAAAAAACGAAACAGCTCCTTCATCAATTGAATGATATGATTTTGGAAGTCCAAGAAATAAACGATGGAACGAAAGGCACATTATCAATAGGATGTGTGAAATCATGCTTTTCCTATTTACCCAAAACAATGCGGAAGCTTCTTGAGAAATTCCCCAATGTCAAATTCCATTTAAGAGAAGGAGATACATTCTTAATCAGTGAATTTTTAAAAAGCAGAGAAATAGAGGTAGGGATTATACGATTGCCCATTGATACCGATGAATATCAAACAATAAAACTGCCAAGCGATCCATATGTGGCCGTCATCCCGCAGCATTGGAATTATAAACATCATTCTATTCAAATGAAAGATATAAAAGAAATGCCTTTGCTTCTATTACACCGAATCAGCGGGAAAGGCCAGTATGAAATGGTTGTGAATGAATGCGCGCGGCATGGATTTGAACCAAAAATTTTATGCGAGTGTCCTGATGTAACGATTCTTTTATCATTAGTTGCAGAAGGTGTAGGTGCAACGATTGTCCCAAAATCTGCCGTTTCCAATTTTCAAATTCCAAACATTCAAATGCTGGAAATTGAGGATTCATCCATTACAGCTGAAGCATCGATAATTTTCGAAAAAAATCGGTACCTGTCTAAAAGTGCAGCGAATTTTATTAAGATACTAAAAACTGAATATCCGATTGATGATCAGCTTGGCAGACCGCAGCCAAATAAATAAATGCACACCGAAGAGAATCTTTGTTTGGAATTCATGTCTATTATAGTAGCACAAGGACTTAAAATTGAAATCGAGAGAAGACCTCGACTTAACTAGATTAAAAGGCTGGCTTCTTTTCTCAATATTCTACGGTTGTGTTCGCAAAATATTGGGCGACGGATAGTTTTCATCAACTAAAAAGTGATGAAGAAATATTTCCTCATCACTTCTTAAATCCTGTTGTTGCCCATGTCAATTTATATGTAACTTTCTTTTTGGTTCCTTCGTTAACGAGCTTGAATCTGTAACGATCTTTTGGTGAAAATTTCGGTGAATCGAAACATACTAACATTAGTAGTACAGACCTAGGCCAAGGTTTGTGCTACTATTTT